>Ga0210405_10000624_pt1 | contig 45643 bp, 44 predicted proteins | sample IncBWH11MmetaG_FD_155492 | JGI IMG/M metagenome (GOLD analysis project Ga0210405, IMG submission 155492) | Forest soil microbial communities from Barre Woods Harvard Forest LTER site, Petersham, Massachusetts, United States - Inc-BW-H-11-M | ecosystem: Environmental > Terrestrial > Soil >... | reverse complement strand
ACGCCCCGCGGCAGCCCCGCTTCCGTAAGTATTTCAACCAGGTCATAAGTGGAAAGCGGCGTATCCTCGGCCGGCTTGATCACCAGGGTATTGCCGCAGACGAGCGCCGGCATCATCTTCCACGCAGGAATCGCCATCGGAAAATTCCACGGAGTAATCATTCCGCACACGCCGATCGACTGCCGCACGCTCATCGCAAATTTATTCGGCAGCTCGGAAGGAGTCGTTTGGCCAAACAACCGCCGTCCCTCGCCGGCCATGTAATACGTCATATCAATGGCTTCCTGGACGTCGCCGCGCGTCTCCGCCAGGACTTTGCCCATCTCACGCGTCATGTCCTTGGAATACTCTTCTTTGCGCTGCACAAGCAGCTCCGCCGCACGATAGAGAATCTCCGCCCGCTTTGGCGCCGGAACCAACCGCCACTTTTTGTAAGCCTGCTTGGCGGCGTCCACCGCTGCGCCCACGTCCTCCGACGTCGACGACACAAACATCCCCACCAACTCATCCGTGTTCGCCGGATTGCGGTTCTCGTAAGCTTTGCCGCTGCGCGATTCCACCCACTCGCCATTAATGAAATTCTTAAAAACTCGAGGCGCTACCGACGTAGCCATGCTCTATCCTCCGTTACGCTGAAGTTCCAGTCTGAAAGTCTCGTTGTGCCTGCGGGATTCAACACGGGGCACCGCCGCGCGGAGTCTAAATTCTACCGTCCGTTACATGTACCGTCAAATCGGGCTTCCTGACCTGTTGAAAGTTGTCCAATTTCGCACAGATTCTTAGACCTTCTTTTGGTCGAATTAACATGGAATTCGAGAGCCCATGAGCCTCAACTCACGGATGCACGGCACTCCGGTGCCATTCAGGACGGACATGAGCGGGAATAATCTTCGAGACGTACCGGCAGATCAACGAACCAATGCCGAGGGGAAACAAGTTCTAAACAAAGTGCTGCTGGCGATGCCCGATAATGAATTCGAACTGATGCGCGCTGACCTGAAGTATATCGACCTGCCCAGTCATTTTAGCCTTCATGAGCCTGCACAAAAGATCGAGTTCGTCTATTTTCCGAACCGGGGAATGGTTTCTCAAGTGGTGGTGACCAAAGACGGGCGAACCGTGGAAGTGGGAGTAGTAGGCAAGGAGGGCTACGTCGGGGCGGGATTGGCTGTCGGCATCAGCAGGAGTCCCGTGCGTGAAATAATCCAAATCGCAGGCGATGGCTTTCGAATGAAAGGAAATGCACTACAACGTATTTTGCGGTCGGCCCCGCAACTACAAGTGATACTAAACAGGCACACCGGGCTACAAGGAATGCAAGTCTCACAGACCGCGGCGTGCAACCGCCTCCACGATATTCAGCAGCGCCTGTCAAGGTGGCTGCTCATGACGCAGGACAGAGTGGATGCTGCGCTGCTTCAGATCACCCATGATTTCATCGCGACCATGATGGGTACGGACCGATCCACGGTGAGCGTGGCTGCGTCAGCTATGCAAAAAGACGGAATCCTCGACTACGTCCGGGGAGCAGTAAAGATTGTAAACCGCAGGAAACTAGAAAAATCCGCTTGTGAATGCTACAGCGTTATTCAACATCTCGAGGATGAACTCGGCTTAAGATAGCGATTGTTCTCAGTGTTGGATTCCCCACAGACAGCAACCCCTTTGTATCGTTAGTGTGCAGGCCTCGTGTCTTCACTTCGATTCTTGGTGTGTGTTCAAAGGGCGGCGATTGGGCAGAACCTCACCCGGGGCTCTGAAAGACCTACTTTTGTTGTCGCAGTCTTGTTGAAGGACAGTGCTAAGCCATTTTTCAAAGCAGCATGATCGCTACAAGTCTCGAGGGAGGCAAATAAGGCGATGCGTCGCAAACTGGTATGGGTCGAAGGCCAGACTTTTCAGGGATGGGCTTGCTCCGAATGCGCGTGGGCGTTCAAGCCCCAGGGGCCACTCGTTGACGAATCCATTGACGACATGAAGATGCACTATGAAAGTCAACGCGACAAAGAGTTCACTTCCCATGTTTGCGCCGACCACCCGCGACCCACAAGAAATCCACGTTAGGCAAACCACGTGCCCTAGTCACCTGGTAATTTATGTTGTCGGGCGACTGGCCACCCCGCGACTCCATCTGCCCGCCCGGCCGGGGAGCAAAAGAATTCCTCGGTGAAGTGAAGTTGCGCAGGTACACTTCCTCAGTTCTATATCAGCTCGCTAAGCAGAATCTCTTGTTTGTCTTCGGCAAGTTTTGGCCAAAGACGCAAACTTCATCGGAAGTGAGGAGATAGCATGAAGAAATTCATTCTGGCCATTCTCTTGGCAGCAACGGGGTACGCCACGCTTTGTGCGCAACCGGTCCGCGCCAATTCTAATCCGATACGTGTGCTCCTTCTCGACGGTCAGAGTGGCGGCCCCTATCACGCCTGGCAACTGACCACAGCCGTCTTGAAAAAAGAGTTGGAGGACGCTGGCATATTCAACGTGACGGTCGTAACTTCTCCCAAGTTTGGAGAAGATTTCAGCAACTTCAAGCCTGATTTCAGCGGCTATCAGGCAATAGTCCTGAACTACGACGCTCCGGACTGGCCGGCGAATCTGCGTGAGCAGCTTGAGCAGTATGTAAAGAATGGCGGCGGACTCGTAGTCGTCCATGCCGCGGATAATTCGTTCCCGAACTGGCCCGCGTTCAACCAGATGATCGGCATCGGCGGTTGGCGCGACCGAACAGAAAAGGCCGGTCCCATGTGGTATTTCAAGGACGGCAAGCTGGTCTCGGACAATTCTCCTGGCTCGGCCGGCGCGCACGGAAATCGCCTCCCCTTCCAGGTAGAGACGCGCGCGCCCGAGCACCCGATCATGAAGGGCTTGCCCCACGTCTGGATGCACGGCGCCGATGAGCTTTACGCGACGCTTCGGGGTCCCGGCGAGAATATGACCGTACTTGCAACCGCTCACTCCGATCCTGCCAATCACGGCACCGGGCATGACGAACCAATGCTTATGGTCCTGAGCTATGGCAAGGGCAGAATTTTTCACACCACTATGGGCCATGACGTCGCCGCCTTAAGCTGTGCAGGTTTCATCACGACCTATCAGCGGGGAGCGGAGTGGGCCGCAACAGGCCGAGTAACTCAGAAAGTGCCAGCCGATTTTCCAACAGCTGATTCGGTGAGCTTTCGCGTAGACATCGCAAAGGTGGATCCCGCTTTTCTGAACGGCCCGCCCCAGGTTAATCCATTTGACGGCTTGGCCAATTCTGCCCTGGCAGCCATGAAGAAACGCGCCGACGAACTCGGCATTGGCGGCGTTGCGGTAGTCGCTTATTTCCCCGGCGACAAGATCCAATATTGGAGTTCGAAAATGCTCGTTATCGGCCGCATGAGAGACGAGCCCTCCGACACAAGCAAAGGCGCCAACCTCATCGGCATAGCCTACGCCAAAGCCGTCGAGATGGCGGATACGCTGAAGGATAGCGGCAGCCAGGTGCGTCCGCCGATGACGGGCGAATTTGGCTGGCAAGGCGGCGTTATCGTCCGCGGAAAAAGTGGATACTTGATCGCGGCATTCAGCGGCGGCAAATCCGAGGACGACGTCAAGATCTCTACGGCCGGAGTCGAGGAACTGAAAACCGGTCTGTAGGTTAAAGCGCGTCCTTTCAATGGGTTGTATATAGATACATTTGACTTGACAAGGCGATAATTACTCTGGTAGAATTGTTGTTAGTGGAAAGTGCGCCTCGACTTCGGTCGGGGCGTTTTGTTTTTGGGCGTGATTCCTCTGTTAGCTATAGGCTGTTAGCTCTTACCCCTCGATTTCTCGATTCCCGCTCAGGACTACAAACATGAAAAAAAGAAGACTTAATGCGGCACTGGTGTGGAAACAATATGAAGACGTACTCGCGCCGCGGCTCCATTTTTCCAGAACGGACCGTGCCGTCTACTCACATCTTTTCAGGCACAGCCGACTCGAAGGCAAGACAAAGTTCCGATTCTCGATTTCCTGGCTGGCGCGTGGCGTAGGCCTCTCGATGAAGGCCACGCGTGGCTCGGTGCGGAGCCTTGTGGCGCGAGGCGTCCTGGATTTGATCGAACGGAACTGCCGGACCCAGCATGTGATCCGATTGCGGCTCCCGCTCGAAGTAAAGGCGGTTCACACCAGGAAAACGAGGCATCCCGAGTCAACAAAAGCGGCGATCAACATCGAAGAGGAGGATTTCCTGCTGAAACAGATCCTGCGCCGTTCGCTCCACGACCGCGAGAGTGGCAACTGTTTTTACTGTATGCGGCGTACGGGGGAACGGAACTGGTGCCTCGATCATGTCGTGCCGCAGGCGCGAGGCGGCGGCAATTCCTACCGCAACCTGGTGTCGTGCTGCGTGGAGTGCAATTCGAGTAAGGGGGAGCGGCCGGCCGAGGAGTATTTGCGCGAGCTGTACCGTGAGCGGCGCTTGGACGCCAAGGAACTGAGTGGGCGGCTACGTGCGTTGGATGATTTGGCCGCTGGGAGGCTGAGGCCGGTGCTTCCGGGGCAGGCGTAGGTAGCTGGGCGACAAGTGCATCCACTCTCGGTTCGGACCTGGGAAAAAATAAAAGCCCCAGGTGCCAAAATCGGCACCTGGGGCACCCCGCGCGCCGAGTTCACATCGAGAGAGTCACCGCTCTGAGATCGTGATTTCTCGCAAAGTCTCGTAGAAGACAGACGAGTCGGGCCTCCATCCGTCGAATCCCGCATAGAAGTGGTCACTCTCCGTGGTGCATTCAATCTGAGCGATTGAGGGGTCGTCCGAATAAGATTCCCCGTAAGGGCTATGGTGAACTAGATCCCAGCAGGTAAGTTTTTCATCTCCCAGCCCGAACGATCTCTCTGCGAGGATCGTTGCGCCCTTCAAATAAATATTCGGTGCCAATTGTTCTTCAGGATGAGCAACCGTGTAAAACCTCATTGCTGTGAGAGGTGGGCTGAAGTTCCAATACGTCTTCACGCCGATTCTGCCGATCCCAGGAACAGTCATAGCCGAAAGGAAATCTTCTCGTTTGCCGTCGATTATCCATGTGACCGGAATCTGTATTTGGTACTTCCCTACAACCGCTGTTTGGCTAGCGAACAGACGAGACGCTACTCCGATTTCTTCCGTAATAAACGGGGCCACCAGCAACACAATTGCGCACGGGGCCCAAAGCCATATTTGCAAGCGCGATCTTTGCTTTTTGGCTACACCAGCTGGCTGGGTTCGCTCCAACTCCCGAGCCTCTAGCCACATCTTTGCGTCTTCAGCGAGGCTGGCCTCGCGTGTTCGATGCCGATACAGAATGAATAAGGCGAATGTAGTGAAAGTCGGAAAAAATATGACTAGGTCAATGACGGAGGAATAAGGCAGCGAATCAAGGTAGAAGAAATATGCGACACGATACGACAAATAGAACAGAAGGAAGTAGATAGTACTAAAAGTAAGAAGAGTAGCTGTCTTATTCAGTCTCGGCACTCAACGCCCCTTATGACTCGGTGCATCGGCTAATTTGAAGGAAAAGATCTCTGAGTAGAGATACAAATGCCATTTCCTTGAAAGTAGACACCGTTCCGCAGTGCTAGGTTCCCGTTGTTGGCTCTTTGGTTCACCTTTGCACGTTTGCTGATTGAGGTCGTATTTTCGCAGCGAACGTGCTACACTGCACTTGCGCTTAATACCTCGGTTGTGTTGTGCGGTCCCTCTGGTGAGTTGTTGATCTGAGATTACCCGCCTGCAGTTTTCTCCGTAAGTCTTCAGCGTAATCTAAAACAAGACTGGCAATGCGAATTGCCGCGCTTGCACCGAAGTTGTGTGCGCGCCGGAGCCGCTCCCGCCAGCAAGAAAGCAATACGAATGCAAAGTTTCACAGAACTACCGATCTCCGCCTATATGAAGGAGAGATTGGCACACGCGCGATTTTCGATCCCCACCCCCGTGCAAGCTGCGGCCATCCCGCATGCGCTCGAGGGCAAGGACGTGCTCGCAACCGCGCAAACAGGAACCGGCAAAACGCTGGCGTTCCTGATCCCGGTGATCGAACAACTGCTCAAGAGCAAGACGCCAGGAATCGCAGCTTTGGCCCTGGTGCCAACACGTGAGCTGGCCATGCAGGTCGTGGCTGTGTTCAACACCCTTCGCGGTTCTCAGCTGATTCCCGCAGCCTTGGTGGTTGGCGGATTGGCCGAAGGCGCGCAGCTCAATGCCATCCGCAAGGGAGCTCGTTTCGTCGTGGCCACTCCTGGCCGCCTGGAAGACTACCTTGACCGCAGGCTCTTTAATTTCAACGCCTTGCGCATGTTGGTTCTCGATGAAGCCGACCGCATGCTGGACATGGGTTTTCTACCTGCCATCAAGCGCATCGCCTCGATCTTGCCCAAAGAACGCCAAACCATGTGCTTCTCCGCGACAATGGAAGCGTCCGTCGCCCACCTCGTAAAGGACTACTTGAAGAATCCAGCGCGTGTCGCGTTCGGTTCAACTCTTAAACCAGCCGAAAATGTGCGCATGCAAGCCTTTGAAGTTGCGGTTGACCGCAAACAAGAAATGCTCCAGCGTTTGCTCGCCAAGGAAACCGGGCGTTGCCTGGTTTTCTCACGCACCAAGCGCGGCACCGAGCGCATTACGAAGAGCCTGAACCGCGACGGTTTTTCCGCTGCCATGATTCACGGCGACCGCTCGCAATCGCAACGTAACTCAGCACTTGCCGGCTTCCAACAAGGTCGCTTCCGCGTCCTCGTGGCCACCGACCTCGCTTCCCGCGGCATCCACGTACAAGACATCGTCCACGTCATCAACTACGACCTGCCTGACATGGCCGAGAACTTCATACACCGCGTTGGCCGTACTGGCCGAGCGGGCGGACATGGCGTAGCCACTACTCTCTTCTCGCGTGAACAGCGCTCCGAGTTGTTTCAACTGGAGCGCACACTCGGCATTCGCATTGAGAGGCTAAACGCCGACCCGGCTGCTGCTAAACCCAAGAATGGCATACACATGCGAACGGAATCGGCGCCAGTTCCCGCCAAGGGCGCGGCCCCGGTTACAACCCTTCCCAGTTCCAGGCCGACGATGATTGCTCTTCCGGGAGAAGTTCTCCAGGTGCAGATCGAAAGCTAGACCGTAGTCAACCAACTGGTTGAATACGCAGGATCAAGAAACTGCCTATTGTGTGGCGATGGAATGCGGCGAGGGGCGGAACGTAATGTTCCGCCCCTCGTTTTTTAAGTTCCCCTTTTTGAGTACATTACGTTTTCCCGGAATAAAACTCGAGGTGCATCAGTCTTTGAGGTAACGGATGCTTCTCCTTGAGCGCGCGAGCCGGTCCGCTACACCCTGGCAGGCTGGTTCGTGCGCCGCTTATAGAAGCTCCCTCCTCCGGTAAGAATGGAAATTAACCTCAGAGAGCGAACGAACTTTAGCGATGGCGGTGAACTGCAGACGAGGGGCTTGTACCGAGGGAAGTGGACGAGCTAACAGGCGGCATCGGCGCGGCAAGTCCAGCCGTTTGAGAACCGAGGCCCAGCTTCTGCAGAGTCTTTGCGTCGAGCTTCCCGGAGGGATTCAGGCCGTGAGCCTCTTGAAATTTCTTCATGGCGTCAACGGTCGAAGGATCCCACTTGCCGCTGGGCTTGCCATTGAACGAGCCATCTTTGGCTAGCGCAGTTTGAATCTCGGAAATCCGCTCGGGAGCGGGAGCTTTCTGCCCTCGCTCCGGGCGGGTTGTCTTTTTTGATGATTTCGCGTGGTGCGTCGTTTTGGAGCCGGTCTTTGGCGAAGGCGATTTTGCGGAATTAGTGCCCTGCCCCTTCGCAGTTGCGCCACCTACACCCATACCTGCTGAAACGAGCAGCGTCAGGGCCAGGTGTGTCGCTTTTCGCATACGCTTTGTTTTCCGTTGATGCGCTTAGGGAGACGGGCGCATCTCCCCGAATCTATTGCTTCTCGTTCTCCGCCGGAACGACTCCCGACAGGAAGACAGTAAGAACTCGGTCGTCAGCGCGGCGTAGAACCTTGAAAACTACGTTTTCACCGGGTTTCAACTTGGAAACGGCTGTCCGGTAGTCGTCCAAGGAGGTAATTGGTTCATGGTTGATTTCGGAAATTACGTCGCCGCGGCCGAAATTTAGATCATCCTGGGCAAAGCTCGCGGGATCAACGTCGGTCACGATAACTCCCTTTTTGCCGTCCATGCCGAAGCGCTGTGCACGATCGTGCGTTAAGTTGTCCACGTGGAGTCCGAACTCAATCGGCGCAGCCTCGCCTGGCTGATCACCCATGCGGCCTGCGGTGGTCGGGAATACATGCGTGCGGTCTTCAACGGTTACGGTCGCCTCTTTTTGGGTGCGATCGCGGACATAGGTGAGCTTCATCTTGGTCCCGATGGGCGCTTGCGCAATGGGATTCACAAGATCGTTGCCAGTCTTGATCGTCTGGCCATTCACGCTGGTGATGACGTCGCCACCCTTAAGTCCAGCCTTTTCAGCAGGGCTGCCTGGTTCGATGTCCTCAATCACCACACCATTGGGAGCTCCTAGCGACTTTAGCGTGATCGGGTTCGTGCTGAGATCTTCCTCGAACTTGACGCCAATGGAGCCTCGGGTTACCCGGCCATTGGAAATAAGCTGATTGTAGACGCTGATGGCGGTGTTCGACGGTAGCGCAAAGCCAACGCCTTCATAGCCGCGGCTGCCCGTGATGATCGCAGTATTGATGCCAATGACCTGTCCTGCCAAGTCGACGAGCGGTCCGCCGGAATTGCCAGGATTGATGGCGGCGTCCGTTTGAATGAAGCGCTGGAATTGTTTGGCGAGGCCGAAGCCGCCCCGGTCTTTCGCGCTAATGATTCCAGCCGTGACTGTGGCTTGCAGGCCGAACGGGCTGCCGATCGCAAGAACCCAATCTCCGACTTGTACGCCATCCGAATTGCCGAGCTTGGCGATGGGGAGTTCCTTGTTTACTTCTATCTTGATCACTGCCAAATCCGTATCGTCATCCGCACCGACAACCTTGGCGGTGTAGCGCGCGGTGTCGCCGTTGAGCTGAACTTGAATTTTCGTAGCGTTTTCGATGACGTGGTTGTTCGTGAGAATGTACCCGCGCTTGTCAACAATTACGCCAGAGCCCAGGCTGCGTTCTGCTTGCGGAGGACCATCCTGACGACCATCAAAAAATCGGTCGAAGAAGTCCTGCATGGGGTCGTTGTCTTCATCGGGATTCTGGTCAGACTTGGGCTTATTGGGCTGTATGTTATAGCGCCTCTTGCTGGCTGGTTTTTTCTCGAGAACTTGCGTGGTGGCAATATTGACCACCGCGGGCTCGACGCGATTCACAATGCCAGAAAAAGAGCTTGCCGAAGGAATGGGATCCGGCACGGTGAGATGTGCTGCATCGGTGCCGCTAAATGACTTCATAGCGGAAACGCGCCCCGAAATCACCGAGCCGATCATGATTCCAACAACGAGCGTGAATGCTACAAAAAACGACGCCATGATCTTGCGGCGCCGCGCCCAATTAAAAAGTTCTTTGACTTGCTCACCCATGTCGCTGCTCCTATCTTTCTAGGCCGCACATACCCACGATCCCAAGTCAGCGGTTTCGCGGGCACCTACAAACGGACCGCCCAGCAATCCCCAAACTAAGTATAACACCGCAGATAAAGTACAGTTGCCCCGGAAATTCAATGCGCCGGGGTTGTCACTGTCCTGGAGGACGGGATGCAAAGGGCCGGTCGTGTCGGCTTAACGTCATAGTCTCAGAAGATTAGACGCAGGAACCCTGGATTGTGTTGTCAAGGGATTTTGCGGCGCGCAGGTTGCCTCTTGCAACGCTGGGGCGTAGGCGGTCTCCAGCAACGCGGTGGGGACTGACCTTATTTAGCAAAATCACTGTTCCTCAACCATCTACCGGTCCTCTCATCGCCGCTCCAGCTTGAACCGCGGCACCCAAGGAAGGAATCCGCCAATCGTGACGCAATCAGCGGACTCCGATTCAAGTGGCTCGAAACGCACAAGCAGTCTCCCCGTTCTCCCGCGGTGTCGAGAGATTCGCTCAATTAATATTCCACGTTAATGCGCGCGTGACTATTGCTGGTTAATCCTCCACAGGCCCGGGTTCAACCTCGACTTAAACTTGGAGGAAAATATGCATCCATCTGACAAAAGAAAATGGAAAGAGAAGGCAACTGCTTGTCTGCTTGTGTTCGCAATATCGGTCTTTGGCTTTAGCGCACCGGTTCGAGCCGATGGCGATCACGATCGTGACGATGACTGCGATTCGATCAAAACTGCCAGCCCGATCAAGCACGTCATCATCATTGTCGGCGAGAATCGTAGCTTCGATCACCTTTTCGCTACTTATGTGCCAAAAGGGAAAAGAGAGCGTGTGTTGAACCTTCTGTCTGAAGGCATCATCAACGCCGATGGCACGCCCGGCCCGAATTTCACCAAGGCCCATCAATTCCAAATCGTGTCCGCCCCCAATGGCGGCAAATTCTTCAGCAGCGCGGATATGGCGAATAAGCAGCTCTACACGACTTTGCCAGCGCCCGATGTTAACGGCGTGCAAAATCCGCCCGCTGCCATCCTCCTGACCCTCGGCGGCGACCCGGGACTGGCCCCTCAGGATCAATTCCTCATGGGAACCGGGGGTACCGGTCTACCTTTCACCGAGGGTCCGGATACCCGCGTTCCAAATGCCACGATCCTCCCACCGGGTCCCTTCCAGTTGACCGGCCCGAATCTACCGTTCGACGCCTACGCCGGCGACACCGTCCATCAGTACTTCCAAATGGTCCAGCAAGTGGATTGCGCCATCGACGCAGAGCACGTATCAAAGGACAACCCAACAGGTTGTCTGCATGATCTCCAGTCGGCGATCGACACCACCTACGCCACACCCCCCGGCGGCACGTCACATGACTCCGGACAGACCATGGAGTTCTTCAACATGCAGAACGGCGACGCGCCTCTCTTTAAATCCCTCGCTGACGGCTACACCATGAGCGACAATTATCACCAGCCCGTGCTTGGCGGCACCGGGCCGGACAGCCAGCCGCTCGGCTTTGCCGACCAGGTCTTCTTCAGCGACGGCAAAGGCAATCCCGCAACCCCGGCTGCAAAGAACATCTACAATCCCGATCCCGTTGCTGGAACTCTCAATCTGTATACCCAGCGCGCGCAATGGTTCAACTGCAACGACACGACCCAGCCCGGCATCGCTGCGATCACCAATTATCTGAGTGCCCTGCCTTATGCCGTGGAGACAAAATGCGGTCCCGGCCAGTATTGGCAGGCCGTCAACGTCAACCCCGCCTTCACTCCCAAAGGAACGCCGCAGTCCGGTCTCGTCGTTCCGCAGACGACACAGCAGAGCATCGGAGATCTGCTCAGCGCTCACAATATCCCCTGGAAATATTATGGCGGCGCGTACAATGCGAGTGGGACCGGCGGCCCATTGGACGGGCTCTATTGCAATATCTGCAACCCTTTCGAGTATGAGGCGGCCTATCCGGGCATGGTTGCGGACCACATGCGGGACGTCACCGATCTCTTCACCGATCTCAAAAATGGCACTCTCCCGGCGGTTTCCTACGTGAAGCCGGACGGTGTCATGGACGGCCACCCCGCTTCGTCGAAGTGGGGGCTCTTCGAAGCCTTCGCCAGAAACATCATCGAACTCGCGCAAAGCAACCCTAAGCAATGGGCCGAGACGGCGATCTTCGTCACCGTGGACGAGGGCGGTGGCTTCTACGACTCTGGTTTCATCCAACCAGTAGATTTCTTCGGCACAGGCCCGCGCATTCCAATGATCGCCGTTTCGCCTTTCTCGACGGGCGGCCACATCAGCCACACCTACAGCGAGCACTCCTCTTTCGTGAAATTCGTCGAACGCAACTGGATGCTCGATAGCACGCTCAGCGACCGGAGCCGCGATAACCTGCCCAATCCCGATCAGCATGGGGACCACTCCTATGTGCCGCGCAACATGCCGGCCATCGGCGACTTGTTCGACCTGTTTGACTTCGATCATCATCACGATGGAGATCATGACGGCGGCGATCACGACCGCCGCTAAAGTGGTCTAGCCACCTCACGGGTGTAACCTGGCGCCGGTAGGAGTCCCCTGCCGGCGCTTTTTTTCGGTATCAGGGGATTTGCTGGGATTGGCCTTAGCGGACGAGCGCAGGCACCTTCTAGTCGCGTTACCTCAAGCGGCCACCGCATTGTTGTGCTTGACAAATGCTCTCGTATCTAGGATAAATTACATAGCTGCGGTTGCGGCGACACGTGGCGATTTAGGGCAACTTGCTCCACGTAAAAAACTGCTAAAGAGCTGTAGAGCATCCCAGAAGAATTTCTGAGACCCTCCGAGCACTTTGGCACGGAGGGTTTTTCGTTTTACCTCCCTGCTGCCCTAATCGAATACCACCTGATTGGCTGATGCGTGTGCGCTTGCGGTCGCAAGGCCCTTGCACATTGAAAGGTGATCCGATGTCTGATCTATATGAACTGCGCTGTCGGGAGTGCGGCAAGACCTGGGGAAATACCCCGAAGTCCTTCTGCGAAGATTGCTTCTCTCCTCTGGAAGTCTCCTACGACTACGATTCTCTGAAGAAAAAAGTCCGCCGCGAGAACCTGGCTGACCGGACCTTTAATATGTGGCGTTATGCGGAACTGCTGCCGCTGCCTGAAGACTTTACGCCCGCCAGTGCCGTGGGCGGCACGCCTCTGGTTGCGTCGAGAAAGCTCGCGTCGCACTGGGGGATCGGCAAGCTCTATTTCAAAAACGATGCGGTGTGCTTCCCTTCTCTGTCTTTTAAGGACCGCGTCGTTGGCACCGCGTTGGTAGCCGCGCGACGGTTTGGATTTCAAACTGTCGGGTGCTCTTCCACGGGGAATTTGGCCAACGCTGTTGCCGCGCAGTCGGCTCAGCAGGGATTCGACGCGTGCGTCTTTATTCCCGCCGATCTCGAGCCGGCAAAGGTGCTTAACACGGCGGTTTACGGCGCGCGCATTGTGCGCATTAACGGAAACTACGACCACGTGAACCGGCTATGCGCGCAGATTGCCGACCGATTTAAGTGGGGCTTGGTCAACGTCAACCTGCGTCCCTACTATTCGGAAGGATCGAAGACGCATGGCTACGAAATCGCCGAGCAACTCGGCTGGCGCTTGCCAGATAACGTGGTCGTTCCGATGGCCGGAGGATCCCTGATCACAAAAATTGCCAAAGCATTTAAGGAACTAGTGACCCTGGGCTGGGTGGAAGCCAAGCCGGTGAAGTTTTTTGGCGCGCAGGCTACCGGTTGCTCACCGATTTCCGATGGCGTGAAGCGCAATCTGGCTCGCTTTGAACCGCAAAAACCCAACACCATCGCGCGCTCGCTCGCGATTGGCAATCCCGCCGACGGGCCGTTTGCCATAAAGCTGATGCGCGAGAGCGGGGGCTGGGCGGAAGACGTCTCCGATCCTGAAATTGTCGCAGCCATCAAGCTGCTTGCGGAAACCGAAGGCATCTTCACCGAAACCGCGGGTGGCGTAACCGCCGGAGTAACGCAAAAACTCATCAGCCAAGGGCGAATCGGCGCCAATGAGACAACCGTAGTTTGCATTACCGGAAACGGTCTGAAGACTCTCGATGCCATCTCCGCGGAATTTCCAGTCAGTGAAGCCATTGCACCGCGACTCGACGCTTTCGAGGCCTATCTCGACAACCAATTTAACGCCGCTCCGGCTACCGCCGGCGCGAAGTAAGGAGACTCAGAAGATATGCCAGTCACCATTGAAATCCCGACAGCGTTCCGCCGGTTTACGGACGGCACGCCAAAAATCGACTGTAGCGCGGCAACGATTGCCGAGGCGCTGAACGACTTGACCACGCGCTATCCTGAGCTCTCGCGTCATGTTCGCGACGAGCAAGGACAAATTCGCCAGTTCCTCAACGTCTATCTCAACGAAGAGGACATTCGCTTTCTTGGCGGCGAAGGGTGCACGCTGAAGGAAGGCGACCGCGTCCTGCTGGTTCCGTCTATCGCTGGAGGCTAGCCGCTAGCGTCACAGTCTCCCCCTGGTTCCCCGCCGGAGCGGTGCTCCTGTGTTTCTCGGTCAAGCTTCCTCCTGCCCAGGTTTAAATTATTTTGTTCTCAGCTATGATGGGAGTGGAGACTTCCATGGGTTACTACGCACTCTTTTACCGCGAAGTAGTGCCAGATTTTATTACGCAGCGAGGCGCCTACCGCGACGAGCATTTAGGCCTTGCACGAGAAGCTCATTCTCGAGGCGAGCTGGTTCTTGCCGGGGCACTGGCTGACCCTCCAGATGGAGCTCTGCTCATTTTCCGCGGCGGTGACGAAACACCCGCCCGAGAATTTGTCCGCAATGATCCATACGTCCGCAATGGCCTTGTGAAACGATGGGAAATTCGGTCGTGGAACGTAGTAGTCGGAAACCAATAGGAGTATCCCCGGCATGATCGCACGTCTATGGTCCGCTCGAACAACGAATCTCCAATCCACCCGCTACTTGGAGCACTTTTGGCAGAGTGTCGTGCCGTCTCTCCAAAAATTCCACGGTTACGTCTGCTCCAGCGTGCTTGTCCGGTCGCAGGGAGACTCGGTCGAGATTCTCGTAAGCACGGTTTGGCAATCTCTGCAGGCTATCGAAGCGTTTGCCGGATCGGATCGCGAGACGGCTGTCGTGGCGAGCGAAGCAGCTGCGCTCTTGACGGACTACGACCGCCGGGTTCGGCACTATGAAGTCGCCCAAATGGATGGGCTCACGTTCCGGCAATCCTGATTGACTCGCAATCCTGAGCCAGAGCAAATCGTCAAGGCGCATCGATTGCAAGCTAGTGTTTATCGGGAGCCGAGTGGAATGGGTCAGCTTCAGCGGGATTGAGGCCATCTTCCGGGCTGGCGATATCGAGATTCACCACAACAGGTTCCTGTCCACTTCGGACGATAACGGCCTCGACTGGTTCGTCGCTTCGCGCATTGAGTTCCTGGTGAGGAACGTAGGGTGGAACGTACACAAAATCACCTGGGCCTGCTTCGTCGACAAATTCGAGGTGATTCCCCCATCGAAAGCGCGCACGGCCACGAACCACGTAAATCACGGTTTCCAGCTCCCCGTGGTGGTGAGGCCCTGTCTTTGCGTTAGGATGCACGATGACAGTTCCCGCCCAGAGTTTCTGCGCGCCTACCTTGGCGTGGGAGATGGCTTCGGCACGGGTCATGCCAAGAGTTTGAGGCGTGTTGGTATCTAATTGGCCGCCGCGGACGATGCGCAAGCCATGAATTTTCCAGTCGGGCTCTGTTGCGGGGACTGAGTCACCCATGATCCGCGCCTCCTGCTCTCCGCAGCACCATCTTCGCATGGGCAAAGCACATTTATCCACCGCGTCCGCAGACACCGAAATCCGCTCGGAGCCGTCTTTGAAGATTAAAGTGAGAATATGTTCGCCCGGGAGGAAACATTTTGGGAGGGAACCTCGTTACTTACTCCATAAGCTTCGGAGGTGTGTCCATGCGTACTGCTTTTCTGCTTGCTTCTGCATTAGCCATTTCTGTCGCCTCTGGCGCGGCGCAGACCAAACTCGACGTCAAAGACATTGAGAATCATCCATTTACCGCGGAATTTAATTCCGGTGGAAAGCTTCGGATGTATCTGCAGTCCGGCAGTTTTCATATCATCGGCGGGCCGGACAACAAGATCACCGTGCGAATCACGGGGAGAAACGCCGACCGGGCGAGCGAAATGAGAGTTCAGCTTCAGGGATCGAACAACGCCGCGGATCTAACTGTTAGCGACGGGCCGAAGAACGATCTCGAGGTCACTATCGAGGTGCCGAAGAAGACCGGCTTGTTCGTGCGCATGCCCGCCGGCAATTTGGAGCTTCATCGCGTAACTGGCGATAAAGACGCCGAGCTCCACGCCGGGGAGTTAGTCATCGATGTTGGCGACGTCAGCGATTATTCGCGCGTGGATGCGTCCGTTTATTCCGGAGGGCTCGAAGCGAGCCCGTTTGGCGAATCCCACGGAGGACTGTTCCGCTCTTTTCACAAAGAAGGCAACGGTAGGTATCACTTGCACGCGCATGTCGGGGCCGGCGACCTAACGCTGCAATAACTGCCCCGAGCTGCCTCATCCCAGCCGAAGTGCCGCAACTTTTGGCCGCATTTCGTGTTTTATGCACATGAGGCTTCGGCTGACAATTTACGGTGCCGCTTCCCTGCTGCTTCTGGCCTTCTACGCTCCAGCAAAAGCAGTGGCTTCGTTTATCGATGGCCTTCGAGGCCGATAGAGCAGTTCGAATTCTTTCTACCATCCATTCACCAATAGATTGCTTCCTCCTGTAAATCAAGGCAGACTTGCGCCTGAATTTCTTGGCGTTGTGGTTGCTGCACGCGCGCCACCTGCGCTCACCAGGAGAGCGAAAACGATGGCGGTTTCGCGAGCTCTGACGAAGTCGCCGAATGAGCTCGAAGCTGGCAAAGCGCTCTCCATTGCAGTCGCGCTTTTGGCGATATCCGTCTTCATCAATTACATCGACCGCGGCAGCCTTTCCATCGCCGCTCCCGCACTTAAAGAAGAACTCCAACTTTCTCCCTCGCAGATCGGTATCTTGTTTTCCTCCTTTTTCTGGACCTACGCCGGCTTTCAAATTCTTTCGGGGTGGCTGGTCGACCGTTTCAATGTCAATTGGGTTCTGGCCGCGGGATTTTTTGTTTGGTCTTCCGCCACGGCCGCCACGAGTGCAGCTCACAGTTTCACGATGCTCTTGATCTTACGACTCCTGCTGGGCGCGGGCGAATCTGTGGCATTCCCTTCCTACAGCAAAATCCTCGCAAAGCATTGTCCGGAAATACTACGAGGACGCGCCAACGCGCTTGTCGCTTCGGGAATCGCCTCCGGGCCCGCATTCGGCATATTTTTCGGCGCAATGCTCATGGCGCGTTATGGCTGGCGGCCATTTTTTATAGGGCTAGGGCTTCTCAGTCTCTTATGGCTCGTTCCGTGGATGAGGTGGATGCCCGCTGGCCCGGGCTTGACCGTATCGTCCATTGCGCGCGCCCCAAGCATTCTCCAAATTCTAGAGCAGCGCTCAGCGTGGGGCACGTTCTTGGGACTCTTTGCGTACAACTACCTTTCGTATTTCTTGCTCACCTGGCTGCCCAGCTATCTCGTTCACGAACGGCATTTCTCCATGCAGAAAATGGGCGGCATCGGCGGGGCGGCTTATCTGATTCTCGCAATTTCCGCGTTGATTTCGGGAAGCATTTCCGATTTCTGGATCGAGCGAGGTGGCACTCCTACGCGCGTGCGCAAGACTTTTACCTCGCTCGGGCTGGCGCTGAGCTCGGTTTTTTGTTTTGCGGTAGTCGCATTTGCGTACGACGAGCGGCTCGCCACGCTTTTTCTATTTTTGACATGTGCTGGAGCGGGATTGTGCACCTCAAATCTTTGGGCCATCACGCAAACGCTGGCGGGCCCTTCGGCGGCTGGCAAATGGACCGGCCTGCAGAATTTCGTGGGTAATTTTGCCGGGATCATTTCGCCGTGGCTGACTGGATTTGTTGTTCAACGCACTGGACATTACTTTTGGGCGTTTGCTGTTACTGCGGGAGTGTTGCTGGGAGGAGCGCTGTCCTGGGCATTCGTGGTGGGACAAATCAAGCCCGTGCAGTGGGAACCATCGAGCGTCGTCGCGGCCGATATTTCCGCAAGCTAGCTGATCCGAGACGCCGCTACAGCCTCTCCCACCGGCCCGTTTCAGTCGATCGAAAGATAGCTTCAATGACCGCCATGTTTCGAATGGCGTCTTCGATGGAGACTGGAACTTCGCCATCTCCGCGAATTGCTCGCGAGAAAACATCGCCTTGAATGGTGTACTGATCGCAAGTCGGGAAGGTTTCCGTACTCACGCCGCCACCGAAGACATCGCGCCCGTCATCTATAAAAATTCGGCATGGGCGGTCGTTCGGCGCGTTGAACGGAATTTCGATTTCTATGCGGCCTTTGGTGCCGAGGAATTGCATGCGCTGGTACGGCACGAGTTGCGTACTGCACGTGAAAATAGCCTGACCGGACGGAAAATCAAGCATGGCAGAGGCGAGCCTGTCCGTTTGGAACTCGGGGTCGCGCTCGACTAAGCCGATCACTCGCGACGGCTCCTCGCCAAAGATGAAGCGCGATGTAGTGATGGGATAGCAGCCGATGTCGAAAATGCCGCCGCCGCCCCAGTCCAAAACGTTTCGAATGTTCGCGGCGTCGCGATTGAAATAGCTGAAGGCTCCTACAATCGAACGTAACTCGCCGATTCGACCCGAGCGGATGAGTTCGCGCGTGCGCAGCCATTGCGGGTGCGTCCTCACCATGAACGCTTCGCCAATCTTTACGCCGGTGCGGTCGCGCGCATTGAGCAACGCCTTCGCCTCTGCCACATTTAGGCCGATCGGCTTCTCGCAAAGCACGTGCTTCCCTGCCTCCGCGGCTTTGATCGACCACGGCACGTGCAAGTGATTCGGCAGCGGATTATAGATGGCTTCGATCTCCGGATCGGCGAGCAGATCTTCGTGCGACCAGTAGGCTTTGGGGATGCGCAGCTTCCGTGCGACGCTCTCGGCCTTCTTGCCGTCGCGGGATGCGATGGCGACGATCTCGCACCACTCTCCCAACTGCATCCCGGGGAGAACCTTGCGAACGCCAATCGATGCAGTGCTCAACACTCCCCACTTCACCTTTTTGTTGGCCACTACTTCCCTCCCCGGTCCCGCCATTCCGTTCTATCACGCATGTCTACCCAAACAAAATCCGCGATTCGACACTCATTTGTCATAACGTCGTCGACCGCGTATAAGAGTTGCCATGTTCCAGCACCTCTCTGTCGCCAACATGGCGGCCGCAGACTCTGTCTCGACCACTGAGTGGCGCTGGGCGATCTTGGCTCTCGGCATCTCCGCGATTCTCCTGACTATCGGCTTTATCGCCACAGGTGTTTTCCTTTCTCGCAAAAAGACCACGGACCGCTCACTTCTATACTTCGGAATATATGTAATCCTCTACGGCCTGCGCGTATTCCTGCGCGCCTCGCCACTTCTGCCTGTGTTTGCCATTTCGCCAGCCGCTGCCGATCACATCATTCGTGCCATCACCTTCACTTTTTCTGCGCCTCTACTATTCCTGTTTCTCGAAATCGTGCAAGCCCGCTGGCGTCGTGTCATTTGGTGGGCTTTGGGCCTGCAACTGGTCTTTGCAGCTATCGCTATTCCACTCGATCTCCTTGGCATCGCCCGCCGACAAATCGATATCACGAATAGCCTCCTCGTGCTGACCTCGTGGATTCTTCTTGTCGTCTTGCTGTTTTTTCTCCGTCCGCCGGGCCGTCTACCTCGCGACCTCCGTGTCGTCGCTGTGGGCCTGGGCGTCCTTGGCCTCTTCGTTATCCATGCCAATCTCACCGGGCTTCACCTGATTGGCGGGCGCGACCTGGAGCCAGCTGGCTTTCTTTTCTTCGTTTGCACCCTCGGCTATCTCGTGGCCCACCGCATTTTCGCCAAAGAGGAGAGCCTCTTCGCAATTCAAAAAGAGCTTGAAATTGCCGAACAAATTCAAGCTTCCATCCTGCCGCGCGATGTACCACGCCGTGTTGGGATCGAAATCGCTGCACGCTATCTTCCCATGGGCGCTGTCGCGGGCGATTTCTACGATTTCCTGACATTCGAAAGAAATCATCTCGGCATTCTTATTGCAGACGTCACTGGCCACGGCGTCCCTGCGGCCCTCATTGCTTCCATGCTCAAAGTCGCCTTTGCCAGCCAGTCCGCTCACGCACACGACCCTGCTCGCGTCCTTACCGGACTTAATCAGGCACTCTGCGGGAAATTCGAGGACCACTTTGTCACAGCAGCTTATTTGTACGTGGATCTAGACTCAAGAATTGTCCGTTACGCTGGGGCCGGACACCCTCCGCTGTTATTCAATAATCGTTCGAACGGCGATGCGCGCTCCGTTGAGAAAAACGGTTTGTTCCTTGGTATGTTTCCCGAGGCGGAGTATTCAGCAATCGAAATGCCATTACAAAACGGGGATCGATACGTGCTCTATACCGACGGACTGCCAGAATCGAAGAGCGTCACAAGCGAAGAGTTTGGGATCGCTCGCTGCGCTCAATTCATTGGGTCGCATAGTCATCTTTCATCTGGCGCGCTTGCGGACGACTTGCTCCGCGAAATTGCCCGTTGGACCGCACGCGGTTCAGGGAGCATTCAGGATGACGACATGACGCTTGTGGTCCTGGACTTCGCACCTTCTCCCTGATCTGATTATCTACAATATTCCCTGTTCACCGAGCGGAGGGGGCGCTATTCTCTTGCGCACAATCAGGCGCGAATTCCGACCTAACGTGCGTACGCTGCGCCACAGGGGCACACACGAATGTACATCTCGACGGGCAACATTCTCAGACTTGCGTTCGGTTTCTTCGCGAGCGCCATCTCGATTTCGTCGATGGCCGCGGCTCCATCGCCGTCAGACGGACCGCAGTTCTCCGTCTCGTTTTCCAAAGAGCGTAGCTCGCAACCTCTCGACGGCCGCGTCTTCGTTTTGCTCTCCACGGACCCGTCGCAGGAACCTCGCATGCAGATCGACCTCTCCGTCAAAACGCAGATTCTTTTCGGCGTCGACGTGGGTGCACTCGCCCCTGGCCAGCCGATCGTGGTTACGAACGATAACGCTTTTGGCTACCCCATAAGGCATCTCCGGGATGTGCCTGCCGGTGAATACTATGTGCAAGCCTTTCTGCATCGCTACGAATCCTTCCATCGCTCCGACGGGCACACCGTCAAGCTTCCGATGGACCGCGGCGAAGGTCAGCACTGGAACATCGCTCCAGGAAATCTCTACAGCAAGCCCCAAAAGGTCACACTGGGCGCGAATGCATCTCCCATTTCGATTTTGCTCGACCAGGAAATTCCCGCCATTGAATCCCCCAAAGACACGAAGTTCATCCGTCACATCACAATGCAATCTGCCCTGCTTACGAAATTCTGGGGCCGGCCTATGTTTATCGGCGCCGCCATTCTTGTCCCCGACGGCTTCGACGAGCATCCCCAGGCGCATTTTCCGGTGATGGTATTCGAAGACCACTTTGTTCATGACTTTGACGGCTTTCGCACCGAGCCTCCCGCTCCAAATCTCAAGCCGGACTACAGCGAGCGGTTCCATATTTCTGGTTACAACGGTATCCAACAAGAAGAGGCCTACAAGTTTTACAAGCAGTGGACCGCGCCGAATTTCCCACGCTATCTCGTGGTAAAGCTCCAGCACGCGAATCCCTACTATGACGACTCCTACGCCGTGAACTCCGCCAATCTTGGACCCTACGGCGACGCCATCGAAACCGAGCTTATTCCTGCGATTGAAAAGCAATTCCGCGGCATCGGTCAAGGCTGGGCCCGCTTTCTGTACGGCGGATCGACTGGCGGATGGGAATCGATCGCGGTGCAGATGTTTTATCCCGACCACTATAACGGCGCGTTCATCGCGTGTCCCGATCCCATCGACTTTCGAGCCTACACGCACGTCAACATCTACGACGAAAAGAACGCTTTCTACCACGAAGGACCGCACACCCGCGTCGCGCAACCCGGCATGCGCAACTATCTCGGCCAAACTTTGGTCTCCATCGAAGGCATCAATCAATACGAACTAGCGCTCGGCTCGCACTCTCGTTCCGGCGAACAATTCGACATCTGGCAAGCGGTCTATTCCCCTGCTGGCGCGGACGGATATCCCGCTCCCATCTTCAACAAGGAAACGGGAGAGATCGATCACCAAGTTGCGGCCTATTGGAAGGAACACTACGATCTTGGCGCCATTCTCCGCCGCGATTGGCCCACCCTCGGACCCAAGCTTCAGGGCAAGCTGCACATCTATTGCGGCAGCGCCGACAACTATTTCCTGAACGACGCCGTATATCTGGTTGAGGATTTTCTGAAGACTACAGCTAACCCGTCTTATGACGGTGAAGTGAAATATGGAGACCGCGCGGAGCATTGCTGGAACGGCGATCCCACCCTGCCCAACTATCTTTCGCGCCTCCATTACAACACGCAATATCTACCCAAAATCCTGGAACGCATCGAGAAAACGGCACCGCCAGGAGCCGACTTGAAAAGCTGGCGTTACTGATCGTTGAGTTTGTGAGCGGGATCCGAAAGCAGCGTGGCGAACAAAAAACGCAAACAGTGCCGGTCTATAGAAAGCTCAGCTGCCCGCTTTCCAACGCCAGCAGTTTCTTTTTGATGGGCAGGCCGCCGCCGAATCCAGTCAAATCGCCGTTGCTTCCGATTACGCGGTGGCACGGAATAATAATAGGTATGGGATTTGAGCCGTTTGCCAGGCCCACGGCGCGGGGTGCATCGGGACTGCCAATGCGCTTGGCCAGTTGTCCGTAGCTGACGGTTTCGCCGTAAGGAATCTTCTGTAAGTTACGCCACACCAGGAGCTGAAATTCCGTTCCTTCGAGGACGAGAGGCAATGCGAATTCTGTCAGCTTTCCCGCGAAATACGCCCGCAACTGCCGGATAGCTTCTTTGAATGGATTCTTGTCCTCTACCCAAGCTGGCGACGGCGATTTTGGACGCCGGCCGTTCACGAAATGCACGAGATGAAGACCGCGCTCGTCGCCCGCGAGCAGTAACGGCCCGATGGTACTTTCCATCGAGGTATACGACATCACGCGCGTCTTCGTTTCTTTCATCTTTCGGTCTCTCATACTGCTACTGCGCTGCTTAACTCCCCGCACTCTTCGCGTAAGGACTTCCGTCTCGGTATCTCTTCTCGAACTCTTCGCGCGTACACATCGTGCGAATATCCGTGATGCGGTCGACTGCCAGTATCCCGTCGAGATGGTCTATCTCGTGATGCAACAGCTCCGACAGATTGCGGTCTTCGCTCGCCTGGATTTCATGCCACTCGCCACGCAAATCCTGATATCGCACCGTAATCAGCCGGTTTCGCTCGACTTGCATAAAAATGGAGAGAAAGCTCAAGCAAGCGTCCCAAACCACGATTTTCTCGTCGCTGCGGTTGGTAATTTCTGGATTCACAAACGGCCATGGCTCAGCTCCAGGCAATTGCAAAAAAATCACACGCAGTCCCGACCCAATTTGCGGAGCGGCAATCGCACGTCCGTACCCGGTCGAGCTTTTCCAAAAGGCAAGAGTATCGGCAAGATCTTGAACCAGCGCGTGAATTTCTGGCGCGCCAGGATTGTCTACGCGCTTTGCGATTTCGCGCAGACCGGGATCCCCAAGTTGCAAGACGGTTCGGATCGCCATCGCTCTTCACATCCCCCAGGCAGAATCTGTTTATCATATCGCGACAATCCCAAATCACATCTCAGAGACCTTCCGCGGAGACTAATTTACTTGAAAGCAAACGGGTCTCAGTGATAGAGTTTGCACGTTTGGGGGAGGTTTGGCTCCATCGCTGCTCGGTGCGTTGCCGGACTTGGGTACTACCCTAGGGGTATTCATGAAGAAACAGCTGGGTTTCTCGCTGATTGAGTTGCTCATCGTTGTTGCGATCATCCTCATCATCTCGGCAATAGCCATCCCCAGTTATTTGCGCTCCCGGATGCAGGCCAACGAAGCCTCAGCTGTCAGCTCACTTCGCATGATTAACACCGCCGCTATCACGTACTCCTCTACCTATGTAAATGTAGGATATCCGACGAATATGGCGGACATGGGCGGCGTGAATCCATGCACCGCGACTTCCACCTCAGCTTGCTTGATTGATGATAGTCTCGCGCAGGGGACAAAGAGCGGCTACTCGATTGTCTGGACAGGTGACGGAGCTACTCCGTCGGTCGCCTACACAATCGCAGGCGCACCACTGGTTGTGGGAAGCTCGGGTCAACGCATGTTCTGCACCGATCAAACGGGCGTGATTCGCTTTGATCCATCGGGCGCTGGCTGCACGGATGCAAGCGCCGCTGTCCAGTAAAATTTGAGCGCAGTATATGGCTACTGAGCCGAATGTCCTCAAACCCGCAGAAGTTATTCCCGTCGAGCTGAAGCAGGAGCCGCGCTCGAAAGGCATCACCACCCCTCGCAAGAAAAAGCCCAAAGAACTTGCTGTCATCACCGAATGCTGCACGGGTTGTGCAGGTTCGCCTGCCTGCGTCGAATACTGCCCTGTCGAGGATTGTATGTTTTGGGTACCGGATGAGGATCATCCGCCATTCGGGCGCATCCAGGTGGATTCGGTTTTGTGCATCGGGTGCAAGAAGTGCACGAGCAAAGGTCCCGATGGCGCATTTCTCGATGGATGCCCCTGGGACGCGATCGTCATGCTGGACATAGCCGAAGTGGAAAAAGTGGTTGGAGTGATGACGTTTTAAGAGCCACCCCTGGCCCGAATTCTAGGGTTGACGTCCTGCGCGATCCCGAATCGCCTGCTCCGTCAGAACAGCCTGCTGTTTGACTCGATCAGGTATCTCCTGTAGGTCACGCTGGTAAATACGTATGGCCGGCAAATCCTCTGGCTGGCCCACCAAATATAATGCGCGCAGTGCTTCCCAAACTTGTTCCTCCCCAGGATCCACGGAAGCCAACTCCGCGCCTGAGGTTACTTCCATCCCCTTCGCCGCAGAAAGTGTCCGGATGCGCCCGTTGATCGGCGAGCGTACTTCCGTAATCTGCGGCCCGGTCTGTATTTTCGCAATCAACCCGCCCTGGCGGATCGCAGTGCTTACGTTGTCGGTGTCGATTACGCGACCAGCAACGGGAGCCACAATCCTGGCGGGCTGCAACAGCGCAACGATTTGCAGACGGCCCGTAGCATCGCCGAAGCGCACCAACGAAAGTGCAGCGTTCCCTCTTACCATCGGCGAGGGATCATCCAGCATTTTTCTCAGCGCGCCGTGAAAGCCGACCTGAGTGGTGTCCTGTCCCATGACCCAAGCATCTGTGTTGCGCACTTCTTCCACTGGATAAGAGGAAAGGCGTTCCAGGTCGGGATACCAGCGCGCCGCGCTCGCGTCGTGCACGGTTATGCGCTCGCCCAATTGCACGAGCGCATGCTGAATGTGCCGCGGATGCTTCTGGTCGTTGAGGAACTCGCTGAGTTGCTTGTCCGACAGCTGGCGGCCAAACCAGGTGCTCCACCAAAATAGAAAAGGCATTAGGACGATCAGCCAGGCGGTAGCGAAAAACAGCAAGCGATTGCGCGTGGACATACGGCGGCGCACAGGGATCGGCTGACCAGATGAGTCGATTGCCACGCCCGATGACGAGTGAATCGGTAGCACGGAAGAAAATTGACTGGCTGCCATGTTTTCTCTTTGGCCTCAGGCCGCCTTCGCAGCGGGCGGCTCTTTTGGCGGAACGGCTTTGCTCTTGTGCAAAAAGGGCAGCCATCCGCGATCATCCATTTCGAGCACTGCATTCAAGAAGAAAACACCTGACAGCGTCAAGAGAATGAGGCTCATGAACAGCCCGTCAACGGAGGTGAGCGACCTCGTGACGACAATCCACGCAATCCCCGCAAGAGGAAGGATAGCAAGCAAGACAGACAGCAGGAGCATCACGGGAACCAGTTACCTCCTTATATTTTCCGATAGCGTGCTGGACACCAAATGCGTCCGTCCCGCTCGCACACGCTTTCCCTCCGAGTTAGGGCTGAGCCTTGAAGGTCATATCCACTGTCTTGCTGTCCTTCGCTGCCAGGCTGACCTTCTGATCTTGCTCGCCAAGTTTCTCCTGGACGAAAGCAATCGTGTAATCCCCGGGAGGCAAGCCCGTGATTTCAAACTTGCCGTCCGGTCCGCTGACCGCATAAAACGGATTCTTCACCACGTTGACGAACATCCGCATCCACGGGTGCTGGTTGCATTGCACGGGCAGGGATATTTCTTCTCGCGCGAATGTTTTCTCAAGCGGGGCCGCCTGTGGTGATTGCGACTCGTTCCAATCGCGATTGTTCTTCGGCGTGGGGTGAATGTTGTGAGTCGTTGGGTCGGCGTTGACGATCTTGATCGTCTGGCCGGCCATGACGCCGAGCACGTGTGGCTTGTACTTGCAGCCTGATTGGGTGAGCGTCACAGCGTCTTTAGGGACGTCGAACGTCCGGCTTCCCAAGCCTTCCTTCACATAGACAAACACGTTGGCGAGTTTGCCGTCAACGACCACGACGTTTTCTGCCGTGTTCGAGCCCTGGCAATTCGCGTCTTGGCTCATGTCGATCTTTGCCGCTTTCGGAGCGGCACCGTCGAACTTCACCGTTCCGCTGACAGAAGCTGCGGTAGCGGCATCAATCGGAGTGGCCGCAGGTGCTGGAGCCGCTGCGGCGGGAGCTGCGGGCTGCTCCTCCGCTGTTTCCTTTTTGCCACAACCCGCCATCAGTGCAACGCCGAACAAAACACCGATAGCTTTCCATTTTTTAGTTTTCATGATGTGACTGCACCTCGCTTCAAGTTTAAAAACTCACACAAAACTCACTCGCGGCCGCGACCACTGCTTGCATTCCCGCTAGCCGGCCCACCCTCGTTGGCAGCCTTCGCATGTCCCATAGATGCGCTGACTCGCCGCTGCTCTTCCGCAGTGAGCTGAAAAATATAGTCCACCAGCAACTTGGTTTGATCTCTGTCGTAACCTTGGAACGACGGCGGCGTTGGGCCAGCGAAGACCCAGTGATTGTTGTCCCGTTTAAAAAGTCCGGATGGCATAGAAGTGCCGGGGCTGATTGCCTGCGGGTCTATAATCCAACGCTCGACCCAATCTGGTTTCAAGCGGCCTTTGGCCTGGAGAAAGTTGGGAGCAGTCGCCGTGCGATCATGTGCCGGATCGCCGGTAGCATGGCACTTCAGGCAAGGCGCCGCAGGACTGCTGAAGAGACTGCGCGCCATATCCGTTTCCTTGGCTGTAAGCACCGGCGAGTGGTCCGGAATGTACGGGAAGGGTTGGCGAGCGAGCGCCTGGAAAAATCGGACGAGTTTGCCCAGCTCATTTTCCGAGAAAGAAAATGTGGGCATGCGAACCTGTAGATAAGCCCTTACGCCATTCCGGTTCGTGTCGTTTTCGTTCAGCGCCGGGTTCCCCAAGAAATGCAGCAGCCACTCGGGCTCGACGCGCGCTCCCTCCGTCAGAAGCTTGGGGGGAAGTTGCTCTTGCGCGTCCTGATAGCGCGGCATCGTCATGAGCGCCGACTTCTGTCCCGCAATAAACTGGTGGCAGCCCATGCAATTATATTTTTTGACCACCCACCAGCCTTCCTGAATATCGCGGCGATAGTCCAGGGGCCGGTATTGATAACTGGCGGGAAGAGCGCTCTCTTCACTGCCCATTAGGAAAGTTGTGAGCGACTGAACTTGTTCCTTCGTCAAGTGCAGATTCGGCATGCGCAGTTTTTCGAGATCGGGCTTGATCTTCCCTTTGTCCCAAATATTTGGTTCGGCCAGCTTGTGCTCGAAGAAACCCTTGTGGTCGTACCACGGACCCTTTGCGGGTCCTTCCGGCAGGCGTGCTAGATCATCCGCATCAACGATAGGCTCGCCGCTGCCACGCTGCGCCACCTCTGTTAGCAAAGCAAAATCGAGCCGTTCAATCGGCTTGCTGCCTTCAAACGTAAGTTCCGTACCGATGCGGCCTTCTTCTTCCATGCCAGATATTTCGTGGCAGCCCGCACATCCGTAATGGCGAATCCACTTCTTGCCTTGTTCTTTAAGGCTCGGATCATCCATGAACGCCGCATCAGGATAGGCCGAAGGCTCCTGCTTCTTTAGCGTGACAAGATAGCTGGCCACATCTTCCGCATCTTGCGGAGAAAGCCGCAAGCTGGGCATAACAGTCATGTTCTGTACTTGCAGCTCGTGTCCGTCGTTCGGGCAGCGCGAGTGCTCCAAATCAAAAACGTAGGGCAAACCCTTCTTAGCGTAATCCTCAGGACCAATGTCTTTCTTCTCGTACATGCAGTAAGGACGAGTGCGCTCGCGCGCATTGTGCACCCAGCGCACAAGGTAATCGTAGTTGTCCTTCTCACCGACGCGCGTAAGATTCGCGGCGAAGCTGCCACCTTCCATCTCGCCACCTTCGCGCATGGAGTGACAAGCCAGGCATCCACGCGTTTCGAACAATTCTTTCCCGTGAGCCGCGCTACCCGGCTTGTGTTTGGGAAGCGGATCCGTGAGAGCCGATTGCCACAAGTAAGCGGAAATGGCCTCGATCTGTACATCGCTCAGCCGGAAATTCGGCATCTTTGTAGTCGCTCTAAAATCGCTAGGCTTCTTCAGCCAAACGGGAATCCAGTTCCTGTTCAGTTTCAGACGCACATCCTTGAGATTAGGCCCGACTTTCTTCTCATCCTGGAGCAAGCTCTTCGTCGTGCGGTCAAGCTGCACAAGGCGCAAGTCAAGTTTGCTGTTCGTGACTTTCAGCGCTACGGCCTGATCGTTCAAGTGATTTGCTACGTCGTTGGTCTCCGCGGCGTCGGCCTGCTTCATCAAGTTGGCCGCCTGCTTTGAATTCTCCTTCTTCTCCTGGTCTAACTGCTTGATCTGCTGCGCGACCGAGAGGAGGTCTTCCGGTTCCTTGTCGTAGCCTTCGTAGCGATGACAACCAACGCAACCGCGCTGCCGATACAGGTCTTTGCCCTCGCTCAGCGTCCATCCGACATCGTTGCTAACCAAGACCATGTCTGCAGCGTGACAGGTCTGGCACCCGGCTTCGGCATTGCCTTTCGCAAATAACGGCCACAGCCAGTGCTCGTACGTGCCGTGCGCTTTCTCGATGCTCGTCGTTGCACGGCCATTACCCTGATGGCAAGGTGAGCAGCCAAACTTTTCCGGGTCATGCGTCTTCAAGAGTTCAGGCTCGTGATGGCTTGTAAACGCCCGCGCGTACTCGTCCGGCTTCTTGCCCTTCAACGACATCGAAGCCACGGTTAACTTGACCGGCTCGCGGATGCCCAGATGGCACGATTCGCAGCGGTCCACGATGTTGGCCTCGGGCACGTTAATCTGCAGAATTTTGGGGCTTGCCGCCTCGGTTTTGTCCAGCAGCCCAGTAATCTGCGAGGGCGTCAGGCTCACCATGTGATCAGAAACGTAAGCATCAACCTTTGCTTTCTGCTCGTTAACGGGCTTGATCAACTCTCCCAGTTCCGCGCTCAGCGCCGTGCGCTCATTCCGCAGTTCGTTGTAAGTCTCTTCAAGATGAGGGTAGTCGTATGTTTTCTTGCTGCCGTCGGGGTAGTTGACGGTGGTCACTTCCTGCTCATACTTGGCGAGGTCGCCTTGCTTGCTCTGCTTGGAAGACGCGCTTGTCTCCGTCTCGATGCCGTAGGTCGAGGCGCTCACGTACGCGCGGCGGTCCGTAAACGTATTCTGCACCGCCAGAATTTGCGCTCCCAGATCGCGCAGCTTTTCGTTGATTTCCTTTATGCGCGGCGCAGCATCCTTTGCCGCGCGCTCATAAGACTCCTTCAGCGCCTGATACTCAGGATTGCTTTCGACTTCCTTCTGCGAAGTGTCGGATTGCGAATGCGCATTCTTCAAGAACGCCGAGTAGCGCGTTTTCCATTCATTCTGAAAAGCTTTCCAGGGACGCTGCCCGATATCTTCATCCCACAAAGCCCAGAACAGCGTCGCCGTCAAGACCAGTATGGCCACCAAATAGTGTGGCGCAAACGACCTGCTGACTACCGGATCGTCTTCGGGGATGGGCTTCTCGGGCACCATTTCCTCCTAAACGTTGAACCACGGCGTGATCCACACATATTTAATGTGAAGCGCCAGTCGCAAAAACATCTTGATGGGCAGCCCAATCATGGTGATGAAAAAAAACATCAGGATGGAATATTGGAGCAAACTCATCCGCTTGTAATTCTTGGGGTTGTAACGCCGGAAAAACGCGTGTACCACCAGCCCGCCAACAAGAAAAAATCCGCCCACTACGGCCGCGCCAAAGATCCCCTTCGCCCAATTCGAAGTAATTCCGAAGAGATCCGGCAAGTCGCGGTTCACTTCATAGATCAACCGGTTGTGGTCCCAAGTCTGCCCCGGCCAGAACCACTGCCAGCCAGGTCCTCGAATGAAAGTTCCGATGGTGATCATCGAAACCCACAGCACGATGAACCCAAAAAGAAACGTGCCGATGGCAAACTTGCGCTGCTTCCACGTGTAATACCCCGCTCCCAGCGGGTTCGTATCTATATAGGGAATCACCATCAAACCGAAAATGATGAGCGTGGGCATCACCACGCCCGCGATCCACGGATCGAAGTAGACCAGCATTTCCTGTAATCCGAGGAAATACCACGGCGCCTTCGCTGGGTTCATGGTCAAATTTGGATTCGCCGGTTCTTCCAATGGGGCATTCAATGTAATTGACCAGATCATCAGAATGATGGTTACTATGATGGCCGCGAGAAATTCTACGCGCAGCAAAAACGGCCAGACGTGCACTTCTTTCGTCCATCCTGGCTTGAATGGCCACGCCTTGCGATGATGCGTCTTGGCAAGCGCCGGATCGGCTTCCAACTGCGCAATCAGCGAATCATTCGCCTTCGCCTGCTTCCACGCCAGATAAATATAAAAAGCGAGCAGCGGAATCATGGCCACGATTGGCACGTTGTCGGGCGCGGAGATAATTTCCCACACTTGTTTCCAATCCATGGCTATTTCCGCGCCTCCTTAACTTCCGAGTCGAGGATGACCTGTGCCGGGCCCGAAATCCCGCCGTCCTTACGTACTCGCCAGAAGTGCAGCACCATGAAAATCGAGGCAATGATGGGAATGCCGATGCAGTGCCAAATGTAAGAGCGCAGCAGCGCATTGGCATCCACTATCGAACCGCCAAGCAAGCCAAAGCGCACGTCGTTGTAAGGCGTCATGTTGAGATAGTTGCTGAATGGGCCTTCGTGTCCAAGCAACGGCGTCGCGCGCGCCATGTTGGTTCCTACGGTAACGGCCCAGAAGCCCAGCTGATCGTCCGGCAATAAGTAGCCAGTGAATGAAAGCAAAAGCGTCAGGACCAACAAAATCACGCCAACGTTCCAATTAAACTCCCGTGGCTTCTTGTAAGAGCCGGTAAGAAACACGCGGAACATGTGCAACTCCACGGCGATAACCATGAGGTGCGCAGCCCATCGGTGCATGTTCCGCAGCAACCTGCCAAATGGGACGTCATGCTCGAGGTAAAGCACATCGCGAAAGGCCTGCACTTTGGTTGGGTGGTAATAAAACATCAGCAGTGTCCCGGTAAAGGTAAGCACCAGAAACAAATAAAACGTAATGCCACCCATTCCCCACGTGTAGCTGTAACGCACCGAATCGCGATTGATCTTGGCTGGATGCAAATGGAGAAAAACGTTTGAGAGCACACCCAGCGCCCGATTGCGCGGCGTGTCGTCGTGCTTATGCCGGAAAATCGAAGTGTAAACTTGCGTCTTGGTAGGGCTTTTGAGCGTTTCCAGTGACTCTTTTGCTTTCGCCGGCAAATCGGTCTTAAGCGATTCGAGATCTTCTTTGACACCCGTTTTTATCGTGTCAACCAAGCCTGTCGACTTGCCATTTTTGCCGTTCGAGTTTGCGTCATCAGGCATTCGGTGTGCTCCCGCTTCCGTTTCCGCTCGTACCGTCCTTTTTTTCGTTACCTCGTTACCTCTTCACTTCATTACTTCGTCGCGTCCGTTCTCCTACACATTCAAAAAAGACCCCGGATCGCTAAAATGGCTAGGCTGCCCCTTGGGCCATTCAAAAAGCTGCGACACATCAACGACAATCTGCCCATCCGGCGCCAACTCCACTCGCGCGCGATCCATCGGACGAGGTGCCGGCCCTTCAAAGTTAATTCCTTCGCTGTCGTAACCACTCCCATGACACGGACACTTGAATTTGTTTTCGCTAGCTTTCCAGTCGGGAGTGCAACCCAAATGTGTGCACCGCGCATAAATGACAAACACGCGGTCTGGCGTGCGATCCACCCAAATCCGGTACTTCTGCTGCCATTTCGTATCGACGCCTAACGCGTAGTCGGAGGGATATCCAATTTTGAAAACAGTGGGAGGTTCAAAGAGTGTTCGAGGAAGGAAAAACCGAAGAAACGCGATAAACCAAGCCCCAAGAAATCCCGCAACGGCGCACCAAACCAAATTTCTCCGCCGCTCATTGATTCCGCCTGTGGAAGGGCCAACCGTCGGAACACCGGCAGCGGGCGCAGCTTTAGAGGTACCCACAGCTGGCGTGCCCACAAACTTTGCAGCTTCGCCTCCGCCGGTTGCAGACTTCTTCTCTGCATCCGGTTTCGGATTGGCCGTATTTGATTCCGGGGCCGCCATGCCTACCTCCTCAATACCCTATGGTCGATTTATGCGGCGGCCGCGAACTATGCCGTCGCTTCCCTCCCCTGAACGTGAGCCCTTACGCCGTCCGCGACTTCGCGAAGGCGTAAAAATCCTGTTTCGTTCTTTGCTCGAAATTTATTTTTCATGGAGCAGATTACTCGCAGCGTCACGATAAGGGCGCAGCTGATGCGCACACGCACTCGCGCCAATGACCTCGAGTTACGCGTCGAGACACACAAGGAAGGCGTGGCCTGTGGAAGCGTCTCTGGCCCGCCGAATTTGAAGAGCGTGGCTACGATACATCGTGAGGTCCCTACCATTCCACTGGACCCCCCAGGAAACGGGCCGGATGTTACTCAAATAAAAAAAATTCGTCAACACAAGTCTAAACTTTTCTACAAGGACGCTTTTGTCTCGAGCCCGCAGTCGGGTAAAAAGCAGGACTGCGCTTCGCAGCGCAACTCCGTCCCCCAATCGAAAGATTTGCAATAACCCGCTTGCGCTTGCAAAGACCTGTGGTAGACTCGCCCCGTTTTTGGGCTTTGGGATCCAGATTCCGTGGGTTGGCGGCCGAATCGTTCGTGGCGGCGGATTTTTCAACCGGGGAGGTCAGGGTACATGGGCCTGGTTTTTCTCGTTGTCATCTGGCTGATCACCTTCATCAGCACGTACTTCTTCCTTGCCAAGACGTGGTGGTTACCGGTGGGTGCGTCCGCTGCAGCCGCGGGAATCGATCATCATTTCGCGACTACCTACATACTGATGGGAATTGTGTTCGTGGCCTCGCAGTTAGCGCTCGGCTATTTTGCGTGGCAGTATCGCGCACGCGGCGGACGCACTCGACCAGCTCTCTATTCTCACGGCAACAACACCCTGGAAATCACTTGGACCGTCCTCACTTTGATCTTATTCGTCGGACTGAATTTCATGAGCAGGTCCATCTGGGCTTCCGAGCGTTTCCGCCCCGCGGTTTCCGACGCGGTCCAAGTCGAAGTCACCGGCATGCAGTTCGCCTGGTATTTCCGCTATCCGGGCCCCGACGGAAAATTTGGCGCGACCAAACCCGAGTTGCAAGACCCTTCGTCGGGAGGTGAAGGCGCCATCGGCCTCGATACTGCCGACCCTGCCTCAAAGGACGACTTCGTCACCGGCACTATGTATGTTCCCGTCAATCGCGAAATCGATGTAATTCTCCGCGCGGAAGATGTGATCCACAGCTTTTTTGTTCCCGCGATGCGTTTCAAACAGGACGCCGTCCCCGGTCTCGCGATCCACATGCACTTTACGCCCATCGCGACTGGGGACTACGAAATTGCCTGCTCCCAGCTTTGCGGTCTCGGCCACTACAAAATGCACGGCATCCTGAGAGTCGTAAGCCAGGAAGAGTTCGACAAGTGGGTCGCGGCACAAGAAGCGGGGAAGCAGTAAAATGGCTACCGGCGAATTCGCTGCCCACGCTGTACATGCTCACGCGGCCCCCACCAGTTGGATCCGCAAATATGTTTTCAGCCTCGACCATAAAGTCATAGGCATTCAATATTTTTTCCTCGCACTGACGGCCGTCTTCGTGGGAATGTTTCTCTCCTTGCTGATGCGCATCCACTTGATCTGGCCTGCAGCGGCCTTGCCTCTGCTCGGAGAGATCAAGCCAGAGACCTACCTGACTCTCTTGACCATGCATGGCACCATCATGGTTTTCTTCGTGCTCACCACAGCCCCCCAGGGCGGTTTTGGCAACTACTTCTTGCCCATTCAAATCGGCGCTCCAGACATGGCCTTCCCAGTTCTCAACATGCTCTCTTTTTGGGTGACAGCCCTCGCCTTCATCGTAATGATCTCAGCTTTCTTTGTGGTCGGAGGAGCGCCACTCCACGGCTGGACCGGGTATCCACCTCTGAGCGCCCTTCCCTCGGCAGGACCAGGCGAGGCTCTAGGCGCGGACTTATGGGTCATCAGCATCGCGCTCTTCTGCCTCGGCGCGCTGATGAGCGCTCTCAACTTCATTACCACTACTCTCGACATGCGCGCCCGCGGCATGACGCTCATGCGTATGCCGCTCACCTGCTGGGCCTGGTTTATCACCGCCATCCTCGGCCTGCTCGCGTTTGGGGTTCTCTTGTCCGCCGGCATACTGCTCTTACTCGATCGCAACGCCGGAACCAGTTTCTTTGTGCCCCTCGTCACAATAAACGGCCAGCTCACGGGACACAAAGGCGGCTCACCTCTCTTGTGGCAACACCTGTTCTGGTTCTTCGGCCATCCCGAGGTTTACATAGCCATTTTGCCGGCTATGGGTTTGTGTTCGCAGCTACTCTCCGTCTTTTCACGCAAGCCAATTTTCGGTTACAAAGCCATGGTCTACGCCATGCTCTCCATCGGATTCCTCGGCTTCATGGTCTGGGGCCATCACATGTTCATGAGCGGCATGAGCCCCTACACCGCTTTTGCATTCTCCGTGATGACCATGGCCATCGGAGTCCCGTCCGCTATCAAAACTTTCAACTGGCTCGGCACAATATGGGGCGGGAACATTCGTTTCACTTCCCCGATGCTGTTCGCCCTGGGATTTGTTTCCCTCTTCATCTCTGGCGGAATCAGCGGGCCATTTCTCGCTCAGCCCGTCCTCGACATTCAGTTGCACGACACCTATTTCGTCGTCGGCCATTTTCATCTCATCATGGGCGTGGCTTCCATCTTCGGCATCTTCGCCGCCACCTACTACTGGTTCCCGAAAATGTTCGGCCGCATGATGAGCGAAAGTATGGCACGCTGGCATTTCTTCATCACTTTGATCGGCACCTACGCGATTTTCATGCCAATGCATTATCTCGGCATGGCGGCCCATCTCCGCCGCTACTCTCAGCTCACCGAACTGAAATACCTGCACGACTTGGTTGGGTTGCAAACATTTATGACCTACGCGGCGTTCATTACCATCGCCGGCCAATTTATTTTCTTATTCAATCTCTTCTGGAGCATGAAGTACGGCGAAAAAGCCAGCGACAATCCCTGGGAAGCGACGACTCTCGAGTGGACCACCGCAACTCCGCCTCCACACGACAATTTCGGGGGACACATACCGGTCGTCCACAACGGGCCATACGAATACAGCGTCCCTGGCGCACCGCGCGATTTTGTGATGCAAACCGATCCACCATTAGCGACGGAACACTAGGCAATCCATGGCCAGCATCCCTACAACGGCGTCCGGAAACACAGCCCAAGTCCTGGTCGCTGGAAGTGTCCGCACGGACCACAATGCGCTGGATTTCCTTGGGCGCTTGCGCCGTGCGCGGCTCGGAATGGGTGTCGCGCTGACGGGTATCGTGATGATATTTGTCTCCTATTCCAGCGCCTACGTTGTGCGTCAAGGCCTTCCCACTCTCGATCCGCGAACTGGCACTTTAGTCCGTGACTGGCTTCCCCTACAGCTCCCCAATTTTCTTCTTGTGAACACTCTGGTTTTGCTGATCAGCACTCTGACAATGGAGCTAGCACGCCGCCAATCCATTCGAGCGGGCCTTGGATCCGGAATACCATCCGGCCCGGGAGGACGTACCGAAACGGACAAGATGCCATGGCTGGCGCTAACAGCTATTCTCGGGCTTAGCTTTCTAGCGGGACAGTGGCTCGTCTGGCGCGAACTCGCCGCCGGCGGCTTCTACGTCGCCACAAGCCCCAGCAGCTCCTTCTTTTATCTTCTAACCGGGATGCATGGAATCCATCTGCTGGGCGGAATTCTGGCACTGCTTGTCGCAAGCGCCGCTCTTCTATTGCACAAGTCGCCGGCGTCTTCCGCCGTTGTAGTGGACGCCACCGCGTGGTACTGGCATTTCATGACGGTGTTGTGGGTCTATATTTTGTGTTTGCTGGAGTTTGCACCCTAATCTGACGTCGATCCCGGCTGTAGGCAGCCGCGCGTCACAAGGAGTCCAAGCGCATGTCTGAAGCGACGCTACCACACGAAATGCCATCCGTTTACGAACCGTCGCTCTTCGGCACCTACTCGAAAAAAATCGGGATGTGGCTGTTCCTTATGTCAGATTCGCTGACTTTCGGCGCACTCCTCTACGCCTACAGCTACGGCCGCATTTCCACTCCCAATTGGCCAACTCCGTTCCATTCCCAAAGCATCATCAACGCCACCATCATGACCGCGTTCCTGCTCACCAGTTCACTCACTATGGTATTCGCTGTGCGCGCCTCTGCCGAAGGCAACGCAAAAGCCCAGCGCCTCTGGCTGCTCGCCACTATGGCTTGCGGCATGGGTTTCGTTCTTCTCCACGGACGCGAATGGAGCAAACTGATCGCTGAAGGCCTAACCCTCCCGGTCTTCCCTAAACCACCAGGGCATGAAGTGGCCGGAGAATTTGTCAATGTTTCGCAGACCGTCCCTCAGTTTGCCGCGACCTTTTTCGGCCTCACCGGTATGCACATGCTCCACGTAACGCTTGGCGTGGTTTACCTTGGCATCGTCGCGCTGCGTCGCTATTTCATTCCAATCCTGCTGGTCTTCTGGCTGGTTGCTTGGCTCGGCACGCCGGCCTACAGCCCATTCCACTACGGCGCCCACGTTCTGCTCCTCGCCGCCATTGTTTGCACGATCATCTTGTGGCTCAAACCCAAGGTTTACGATTCATCGGACGTCGAAGTAGCCGGCCTCTATTGGCACTTCGTCGACCTGGTCTGGATGTTCATCTTCCCCCTCGTCTACTTGATGTCTGCGAGGATCTGAAAAAATGAGAGCGCCTATTCTGCACGCACTCGTCATTCCGAGCGTAGCGACGGAAGGATCCGGCGTTGTCGGAAGAAATCTGCTTTTCTCTTTCTCTTAGGAGCCTCCCATGGAACCCGATCAAATCGCTATCGCCACCAGGGTCGCCGAAGAACAGCGCCATCACGGAAAAGCTCAATTCTATTACGTCTGGATCGCCCTCCTCATCATGACGGCCATCGAAGTCTACCTGACTTACCAAAACCTCGAACCCATCCGCATGCTCACCATTCTGATGGGCCTCTCGCTCATCAAGGCCGGGCTCATCATCGGCTATTTCATGCACATGAAATTCGAAGTCTCGCGCATGAAGTGGCTTACTATGGCCTCCCTGGTGGTATGCTTGGCCCTGATGATGATTTTCTTCCCAGACGCGCTTCGCATCATCTCGCTGGGAGCCAAATGAAACTTCGCGCCGCGACTCTCGTCACTGCTCTTCTCTTATGGGCCGCCCCGGCCTTCAGTCAGTCTTGCTCCATCTGCTACAGCACCGCCAAAGCAACTTCCCAACAGGGCCAACGCGCCATCAGCAAAGGCGTACTCGTTCTCCTGATCCCTTCTACCGGATTCATGACTCTTGGCATCGCCCTCGCTTTCCGCTACGGAAAGAAACGCGACCTTGAGCTAAATCAGAATCAGTAGGTTCATCTCGGATATTCGCTCGTACTGAAACAGACCGCAGCACTGATTCTGTTCCAAATCGGAACTATCCGACGGAGATGGCGCAGCGTCTCTTCGAGTTTCCGTTCTTCCTTACCTCTTAAAACGATAGCCCCTTACCTTTCAGTGCCTTAAGAGATGCCCGAATATTGAAAACAAGTAACCACTTGGACGGCTTCGTGCAAGAGCAGCTAAGAAGGTATAGCGGCCCACGAACAACCCCACACTCGGCCACCAGAGCATTTGGTCCTGAGCGAAGGCGTGAACTCCGCTCGGTGATTCTTGCAATCGCATCAACCTAAGACCGCCAGCCGTCGAGCAAGCACTCATTCCAACGAAATCCGCGCCAACTTCAGGCGGATCGAGCGGCGCGAGTGGTGGCTCTGGGCGGCCGCTGCCATCATCACTCTTCTCCTCACACTTGGGCTGGCCTCTTTTCTTCTTCCTAACGCTCACCTTCACCAGGACTTCTATTCCCAGAATGTCCTGCCTCAGGCCATGCGAGGGCTCGTCGGCTTGGTCTTCCTCTTCGATCTCTACACCATCTACCAGTACCTTCTGATCCACAGGATTCGCCGCCAGTTGGTTGAACGCGAAGAGCTCTTTCACCTCATCAGCGAGAATGCCGCCGATATGATTGCCGTTGTCGATATGGATGGGAAACGGATTTTCAACAGTGTTTCCTACCAGAAAGTCCTCGGGTATTCGCCCGAGGAACTGCAAGCCTCTTCTGGTTTCGAGCAGATTCACCCCGACGATCGCGAGCGAGTCAAGAATGCCGCGGCCGAGGCACGGCGTACGGGGATTGGAAAAACACTGGAATACCGTCTTCGTCACAAGAACGGAGAGTGGCTGGTCTTGGAATCCACTTCCAGCGTCATTCAAGATGCCGATGGCAAGCCGGAAAAACTGGTCATAGTAAACCGCGACGTCACTGAGCGCAAAAGAGCTGACGAAGCCTTGCGCCGCCTGGAGACGGGATTTCGGTCCGTCGTCGAAGACGCACCTTACGGAATCTATCGAGCCAGCACCACCGGCCATTTCCTACAAGTGAATCCCGCTCTCCAAAGAATGCTCGGCTACGAACAAACGGAGGACCTCCTCGGCCGAGACTTGGCCGCCGAAATCTTTTGTCACTCTGGCGAATATGACCGCTTGATTGAGCTGCTCACCCGCACGGAAGAAATCAAAGATGTCGAAATGGAGTGGAATCGCAAAGACGGAACACCTATCACCGTGCGCTGCTCCGGACGCCGGGTAGACGATGAAAACGGCGCGCCCGCTTATTTTGAAGTCTTCGCCGAGGACGTGACCGAAAAGCGCGTCCTCGAAAAGCAATTGCGCATGGCGCAAAAAATGGAAGCCATCGGACGCCTCTCGGGGGGCATCGCCCACGACTTCAACAATCTTCTCGGCGTAATCATTGGATATAGCCGAGTCCTTAAGCGGGAGCTAGGCGCAAACAATACGCTCTTCGAGCACGCCCTGGAAATCGAAAAAGCCGGTAATCGTGCCGCTTCTCTAACCAAACAATTGCTGGCCTTCAGCCGCCAGCAAGTCCTCACTCCCGCCATCCTCAATCTCAACAGCCTCGCCTCCGACATGGAAAAAATGCTTCCCCAACTCCTCGGCGAAGACGTCAAAGTAACCCTGATTCTCGATCCCGCCCTCGGCAATGTGAAAGCAGACCAAAGCCAGATCGAACAAGTCATCATGAATCTCGCCGTCAACGCCCGTGATGCAATGCCCATGGGCGGCAAGCTCAAAATCGAAACCACGAATGTGCACTTGGACGAAGCCTACACACGCCTCCATCCAGGCTCCAAAGTCGGCAGCTTCGTGCTACTCGCCGTAACAGACACCGGCACTGGCATGGACACCGCAACGCTCAGTCACATTTTTGAGCCATTCTTCACCACCAAGGAACGCGGCAAGGGCACCGGTCTCGGTCTCGCCACAGTCTACGGCATCGTCAAACAAAGTAACGGCTACACCGGAGTGGAAAGCGCACCCGGCAAGGGCACCTCTTTCCAAATTTACCTCCCGCGTCATGCAGGTCAGTCCGTGGCCGAAGAACCGGAGCCCTACTCGCCAGATAAACTCCGCGGTTCCGAAACCATTCTTCTGGTTGAAGATTCCGAACCGCTGCGAAAACTTGTCAAAACTTTTCTCGACACCGCCGGATACCACGTCTTTTCGGCAGACAGCGGCGAATCTGCCCTGGAAGTCTCCACCAGCATCGGCCGGCCGCTCGATCTGCTCCTCACCGACGTCGTTATGCCCGGCATGAACGGCCGCGTCCTCGCCGAACACCTCCTCCCCCGCCAGCAAGGGATGAAAGTCCTCTACATGTCCGGCTATACGGACAGCTTCATTGCCGGTCACGGCGTTCTCGATCCCGAAACCCACCTCCTCCACAAACCATTCACAGAAGAAGTCTTTCTACGCAAAGTTCGCGAAGTCCTGGATGGCGGAAAGAAGCCGGCTCCCATTTCGAGCTCTGTGCCCGAACTCGTCGGAAACGCGATCCGGCCTGGCCGGTAGGGGGAAATCCGCGATGGATAAAATATTGGTTGTGGACGACGACGAGGCCATCCGGCGGCTGATTCGTCTTGAGCTCAGCGACACCTTTGAAGTCATCGACTCTGGCGAGCCGCAAGAAGGCCTAGCACTCGCTCTCGAGCACAAGCCCCACGCCATCTTGCTCGATCTCCGCATGCCCAATTATTCAGGCTATGAACTCCTTCAAACTTTCACCGGTTTCAGTCACACGCAGAAAATCCCCGTCATCATCGTCAGCGGCGAGGCCGGCGGGCAAACCAAGGATCACTGCAAGCAGCTTGGTGCTTTCGCCTACTTCGAGAAACCCATCGACTTCACCGCGCTGCGTACTTGCCTTACCCAACTGACCAAAGTCCGCCGCTTCATTCCTCGATCCGAAGTCCGCGTACGTTTGCGCGTTCCTCTCAAGCTCCGCGGCACGGACAAGTTCGGCAAACTCGTCGACGTGGACACCACGACCGAGGACGTAAGTCTCAGCGGCTTCCTGTGTGCCTGCCCGGCGGAATTTCCAGTTGATTCCGTAGTCGAAGTGTTTCTGACGGACCGCGGAACAACCCTCGTCGGCAAGGCCAGAATCGTTCATTCTGACACAAAGGCTGCGCCCCTTCGCCATTTCGGATTCCGTTTTGTCGAAAAAACTGGGCCCTGGGTCCTCAGTTAGCATTCAGGCGCACTTCCTCCATGGCCATCGTCGACGAATCTCTCCCATGTCAGCACCCATCCAACCCCGGTGCTGCTGCAACTGCTCGCCCCTCCGTCATTCGGGTTCTTGCTGTCGATGATGAGCGTGCGGCCTGCAAACTTCTGGCCATCATGCTGCAGCCGCCTGCCTTCTCCTGCTCGACCGCAGCTTCTGGCGAAGAAGCCCTCGCGGCGTTGCAGCGCGAGCATTTTGATGCCGTCATTTCTGATCTCCAAATGCCCGGCATCAATGGCTTGGAACTGCTTGCCCAGGCCCGACGCGCCTATCCTCACGTCGCGTTCTTGGTCACCACAGGTGTGGACGACGTCGAAGTTGGTGTCCAAGCTATGCGCTCCGGAGCTGACGACTACCTTGTTAAGCCCCTTCTAGAAAGCGCGGTTATTGCCAGCCTGGAGAGCGCCCTTCACAAGCAGCACCTCGAGCAACAAGTCGAAAATTACCGTCTACATCTCGAAGAAATGGTTGCGGACCGCACTTTCCAGCTGCGTCAAGCTCTCCAGCAACTCGAACAGGGATACGAAGACACCCTGCAAGCCCTCGGCGCGGCCATCGATCTTCGCGACAATGACACCGCGGGACACTCTCAACGCGTATGCGCCTATTCGCTGGAGATTGCCCGCGCTATGGGTTGGAAGGAAGACAAGTTGGGCAGCCTAGCCAAAGGCGCCCACCTGCACGATATCGGCAAGCTGGGAATCCCCGACGGCATTCTCCTCAAACCAGGGCCTCTCAATACGGAAGAACGAGAACTAATGCAACGGCACGTGCAGATTGGGTTCGATCTGGTTGCAGACATTGCTTTTCTGGCTGACGCTGCGGAAATCGTCTTGACCCATCACGAACGCTACGATGGCAGCGGCTATCCCCGCGGCCTCAAGCGCGACGAAATTCTCCCGAGCGCTCGGATCTTTGCCGTGGCCGATTCCTTCGATGCCATCACCTCAGACCGGCCCTATCGCCGCGCCTCTACTTTTGAGGCCGGCCGTCAAGTCATCCGCGAATGTTCGGGCACCCAGTTCGACCCTGAAGTCGTAAAAGCCTTCCTGAGCATCCCAGAAAAGACATGGCCGGCCATTGCAAAAGACAATCGCACACGAGACTTGCAGCTATCCGTTCTGACGGAAAGCAAGACCGAGCCTGGCCGGGAACCAAATCCGCGCTCCTGACCGGTGCCTCCCGGCTCTATTCTGGAACGCGCCCGGGCGGCCAGATCAAACATACAGCCAGAGCGCGCTCAATCGTGCCCGCGTGCCTCGCGCGCGGTACACTTCGCCCATACCGCCTGCGCCAAAAAAACAATTTCAATCGGACCCAGTTTGCTTCCTGAAGCAAGGCTCGTCAGCGGCATTGATTACACCCTCGTCAATCCTTTTCTTAGCGCCGTAGGCTTTCGTTCTTGGGCGTAACGCACAAGCCGCCGACAGATCTGCCGGAAGCGCGTGGGAGTCAAATCTTCGAGGATACTTCAAATCGCTACTGTTTATGCGGCGTTGCAGCTTCCGCAAAATCCCAATTGGAGTCAATTGGAGCCAGAACGAATCCTTGTCCTGCGGATCTCCGCTGGGTTGATTCCCTGCTCCCTGCGAGCATTCTTTCACTATGGAGCCGTTGGCTCGGTAGAAACTTCGAACCGAATGCCGATTCACATGTCCAGTTGAGCTGGCAAGACTACACAGGCAAGTGGACTGAGCGATCGTGACTTCCCCCAACGGGCCTTCTAACTCGTAATAACATCCGGTTAGCCCGTGATTCGCTCAGAATCGCCGGACGTAAGCTACTTTGACTGTAGGAATCGCCGAGCAGTTATTGTAAACGTTTCGCTGTCCAGCTCCGGACGACACAATGTGCAAACGCGACAAAGATCGGAGGAACGCTCAGAGTCGGGCGGCTTGGTCTAGGAGCGTTCGACCTTGGGCGTCGACTGGGCTCCTAGGGGTTCGCGGAAAGGATCCATCGGAATCGGCACGTACTCGACCTCGATGATCTCGAGATGCTCCGTCTTCGCAGGCGCGCGCAGTTCCACGCCGTCGCCGGGGCTCGCCTTCATCAGCGCATTAGCGAGAGGCGAGCGCCAGCTGATGTAGCCGCGGTCGAGGTCCACCTCGTCGATACCGACGATCGAGACGACGTGTTCCAGGCCGGCGGCGTCCTTGTAGGTCACGGTTGCGCCGAAGAAGATGCGCGTCGCGGCTGACCCCTGCCGCGCAGCGGCGGGATCGGTAACCACGGCAGCGTCGATGCGTTTCGTGAGAAAGCGAATCCGCGAATCAATCTGGCCTAAGCGTCGCTTGCCGTAGAGGTAGTCGGCGTTTTCACTGCGGTCCCCGTTACTAGCAGCCCACGCTACGACCTCTACCACCGCGGGCCGCTCGCGCCTCAGTAGGAACACATGCTCGTCTTTCAACCGCTGCAATCCGGCTGGCGTGATGTAGTTCTTGAGCGTCGGCCCCGCTGGCTCCGGTCGAGGTCCTCGGAGTGGCCGCTTTTCTCGCATTTGCCAATCTGCCATGGGATTTCGTGTACTTGCTGGTGACCCGATCTCGGAAGGCACGCGCCTCGGTCCCGATAATTCCTCGCACGGTGAACGTGACGTGTGCGGACTAGCTGTCGAATGATACATCGGTCTTTCCTGTGACAATCTTAGAAAATGCGGTGATCCGTTCGATTGCACATCAATGTGAAGAAGCATCCGGTTCACCTAAACGATGAGCCGATGAGGTGCTCACTTCCAATGAATTGTTTGTGTTCGACCTGTAAGCTCACACTGATTCCGGACGGATTGTCGGCTACACGGAAGCTCTCCCGAAACCGCGTTCGAGTGGTAATCGTAGCGAACCGTCGCGCCACCTAGTCGAGTCACGCGGTAGCCGGAAGCTTGGTCCCCATATCGGGAAACCGGCCTTCCCCGGAGTCACTGCCTCCTACCCATAAAAGTCCACAAATTGCACAAAAGTGAACAGCACGCATCCCCGAGAGCCTCTATGCTGCAAGGCGAGAAATCCGCATTAAGAATTCCCGACGAAATGCCAACCCCGGGCTAATACTCGACGACGCTCAAAAGGCGAAGGATGGAGAAAAAGCATGTTTCACTTGATCTGGTATCTTCTTATTGGCCTCATTTCGGGGGTGATCGCGAAAGACGTCATGCACGTGCACATTACCCTGTTCTGGACGGTCGCGCTCGGCATCATCGGATCGGTCATCGGCGGCGGCGTTTCCCACATGTTTTCGCGCCCGACAAATGAACGCTATCATCCCGCCGGCCTCATTTTATCCACACTGGGCGCGATTCTGATTCTGTACATTTGCTTTAAGTTGAATATCCATTTTCCTGCCATCTCAACCTAAGGCAGCGACCCTATCGAGTCCATGTCCTGGTAAACGGGCGGGCGGGTGGCCGGGCCTTAGAATTTGTATTTGACTCTGGCGCGCCGCCACCCTTTGGTTTCCAAGGGCGCGGCTTTTCTCCGGTTTTTTCAGTCCGGCCAAAAGCCGATGAGGAAAATCCCACTCTAATTCCTTTGCTTTCAACGCACGGATTATATTCTTGACTCTGAAATTAGCCTCTTGGTACACTTTCCCTGTCAATTTCCCCCGTGAGTTGTATCCGTCAACTCTAGCGTGAAGTCCGCCCTCGAGATTTTCGCGCTTCCCAGCTATCGGGTGAGCCGCGCAGACCGCTCATTTCCTCGATCTGGATGCAGTAGAACACAGGGACAGGAGGCTTGGTTTTCTGCCGAATCTGCGACGCCGTATAACCGCTCTGCCACCAGAGTGACCTCTTTTGCAGCAAGGACCGCACATGCTCCCTACTCTTCGCATACTCGCGCGTATTCGGAATTTCCACGTATTTCCCAAGGATAACGACGCTCGTCCAATCGTCGTGGCCTCGAACTTCGTCGGTCTCTACGCAGACCAGCGGATTCTCCCGCATCCATTCGATCTTCTGCCCCAGCGTGGAAAAGCAGCACAATCGCTCGGTCTCATAGGCAAAATAAATGGGAACGATATAGGGCCTGTTGTTGCAGGCGCAAGCAAGTCTGCCGTAGCCCAGCCGAGTCAGCATATCGCGACATTCCCTGGTGCGCATCTTCGTGACGAGCATTGGTTATTGGACTGCCTTCATGGATTTCACGGAATGAACGCATTCCGCTTTGCCTCCTCCCGCTGCGTACTCTCGCGCTCATACCCCCGAGAAGGAAAGAATCTGCCGGAACAGGTTAACAGTTAACTCAACTAAACGACCTGGATTTCCATTGCAACTGGCTACCGTCTGATTGTCACTGTCCGTAAGTAGCACGAGCTAAATATCTGTCAGGTCATCGGGAATTTTCGCGAGATTCGCTGTCGCGTACTGCGTAGGCGGGCTTCACCTGAAAGCGGTCAAGCAGCAGCAATGAGCCGCAACGTCTCCAGGTTTTTCGAATTGTCGGCGCGGCGCTTGATCAGCACACCGCGTGCATCGCGGTACTCAAGTGTATAGACGTGGCAGCATGCGCCGCACAACCAGAAGTGTTGCACAGAATGGGTGTTAGGGGGTTTCTCACCGGCTGGATGATCCTTATGGAAGCGAAAGAGCAGCCCTTCCCGTT
>Ga0210405_10000622_pt1 | contig 45699 bp, 39 predicted proteins | sample IncBWH11MmetaG_FD_155492 | JGI IMG/M metagenome (GOLD analysis project Ga0210405, IMG submission 155492) | Forest soil microbial communities from Barre Woods Harvard Forest LTER site, Petersham, Massachusetts, United States - Inc-BW-H-11-M | ecosystem: Environmental > Terrestrial > Soil >... | reverse complement strand
TAACGCTTCGTTCCTACCTACGCGGTTCCCCGGTAGCTCAATGGTAGAGCATTCGGCTGTTAACCGAAGGGTTGCTAGTTCGAATCTAGCCCGGGGAGCCAAATCTTTCAATTAGTTAGACCGAATAACGGAATCTGCGTTTTCAGATTGTGCCCTATTTTGTGCCCCATCCATCTCAAAGCTGTCTGCCGATAGGGTTTCCATAGCCCGCCTCTGCGCGGCCTGTCCGATGTGGCCGTATCGACGGGACATTCGGACTGTCGTGCTCGCGCTCCATCCCATCACCGAAGCGACCACCGAGAACGGAATCCCGCCTTCCAGCATTCGTGTACACCCCGTGTGCCGCAGATCGTGAAAACGGCAAGTCACACTGGCTACTTTCTTCGCAGTTTCCCAAGCTTCTTTCCAGCGGCCAATCGGCCTTGTCGGGTCGGTGTTGTGCACACAAGCTTGCGTCGAGCCCTTGCGCTCGTTCTTACGCTGAGCCAAGCCATACTTCTCATAGGGAAAGACGCAGTGCATTGGCTGGCGGTCGGGGAAGAGGCATGCCCAGAATTTTAATACCGTGAGCGCACGGTCGTTCAGGAACAGGACCCGTCCGGCTCCAGCTTCTGTCTTCGAAGCTCCCACAGTTATTGAGCGCCCAGCGAAATCAACCTGGTTCCACCTTAAGAGGCGAAGCTCGGAATAACGCATACAGCTGTTGAGCGCAAGCACTACCGCCGTGTAGAGCGATCTCGAACGGCTCGATTGGCATGCTGAAAGAAGGGCAATCTCTTCCTTTCCACTTATAGCGCGCCCTTTGTCCTCGGACACGCGAAGCATACGCACATCCTGTTGGATCGCAAACCACAGGCGGTTCTTGCGCAGAACGGCCCGGAGAGTACCAATCTCCAGATTGATGGTTTTGGGGGCGGCGGCTTCGTGCTGGCGGGAAGACTGATACTTGGCAACATCTTCCCCATGAATGTCACAAATTAGCATCTTGCCAAAGAACGGGTTGAGGTGTTTCAGATTTGCCTGTTCAATCTCCACGGTTCGCGGAGACAGGTGAGCTTTCTTCGTGCTGAGCCAATTTTCGGCGGCAACAACGAACAATTTCGCGGAAGTTTGCCGCTCGATTCTATTAAACCCCTGTTCCAATTGTCTGCGCTGAGCACGCTCTGCCTCACGTGCAACGCTCTTAGAGTTGCTCTTCGAGGATTCTCTGATCGTTTGACCTGCAAATCGGAATTTGAACCACCACACGTCTCCACGCTTATAGACGCTCACTTTGGTTCTCCCTTTTTTGGCCGCCCGCCCTTCTTACCGTTTTCCCTCGCAATTGTACGGATGCGCTCAATCCCAAGACGTTCGACCCGGACTGCGTAACTGCGCTTTCCAAGCCAACTTGTGAATTTTTGTAGCTCTGCCTGATTCATATGTATATCCTAAACAGTTTAGGTTACATTGTCAAGCACGAAGTGGTAGAATCTGCGTGCGGCCACGCTGCGCGATTTGTGGAACCCTACTTCCAGGCGTGGATCACGGTTAGTTCAAAACAGAAGCCGCGTGGAGCTGACGATGGGCAAGAACAGGAAAGCCACCAACGCACCCGAGGGAAAGAAACCGCAACTGAATCCTTGGGGCCACTTCCGCGCTCCGGTTCCCGTCGAATTGGGACACGGCGGAGTCAAATTCGTTCGGCGCCAGAATGGGCAGACTTACGCGCTGCCATGTGAAGGCGACAGCGCCAGCAATACGGTGAGTGCAGTGCGGAGTAGCTATAACATCCTTTCCCTCGAACTACCGCAGATTTATAGCCGCGTTAAGGAGACGGGCGGCCAGATCGAAGGAACGGAATTACGCGAGCAATTCCAGGATTCCCCGCTCGTCGCCGTGACGGATAAAGACGACTGGAATGATTGGGCTAGGGGTTTCTCTCCCCAAAATCCTCAAAAAGGCAGGCCTAAGAGCGCAGCGCTCACGTTTCTCGAGAAAAAGATGTCATTGGACCGCGCTACAATAAAAAGCTACCTGAGCTTGGCTAAAAGGCCGTCGAAGCAATAAAAGTAACTATTTTCAACCTCAAGCAACCCAGATCAACAACAATCAACGAAATTCCCTCCACCCGCATAAACACAGGCGATTCTGCTCATTTCGTCAGTTATGAACATGCCTCCCTCAGTCCACCGTTGCTTGCTATTTTCGGGGATGATTACCTTGCAAGTACGACAGGGAAGGACAAATGCAGGAACAACTTTTGACTGTGAAAGAAGCTGCGGCAAGAACCGGCCACAAAGAGGCCACCTGGAGGGCATGGATTCTGCTCAGAAAGGTGCCCTACCACAAATTAGGCCGTTCAATTCGCATCGCGGAAAGCGATTTGATACGAATGATCGAAGAGTCTCGAATTCCGGCGCGGGAGCGGCAATGAACGCAAGATTCACCTGTGAAGATGTCGCACACGCTGCGCTGGGCGAGCCGGCAAAGCGCGAAGGTGCGGAGATACTTTATCGCTGCCCCCGCCCGGAGCGCCACACGAACGGAGACGTTCATCCGAGTCTCAAAGTCAATACGAGGAAAGACACCTGGGCTTGCTTCGTCTGCGGTGCGAGCGGCACGGCCTGGGCATTGGCCGCATTCGTCTCACGCGTAGAACCTGGTGACAAACAAGCTGTAAAGGTATGGCTTCAGGGGCGTGGCTTGGTGAATGGCAAAAGCGAACAGGTTGATGCCGGCGGGCCCAAAAAGTCCAAGCGGATGATTGTCGCAACCTACGATTACGCCGATGAGAAAGGCACGCTGCTTCACTGCAAGGATCGTTGGGAACCGAAAGGCTTCAGTCAGCGCAGGCCTGACGGTAACGGTGGGTGGATCGGGGATCTCAAAGGTGTCCGCCGCGTGCTTTACCGGCTCCCTGAAGTGACCGCCAGCGAGGACGTTCTTGTTGTCGAGGGTGAGAAAGACGCAGACACGGCGAGAGAAAGGCTGGATCTTTGCGGCACAACGGGAGGAAGCGCCGCAGATAAGTGGCTCGATGAATACACAGCAGCCCTTGCAGGAAAGGACGTGGTGGTCATCCCTGATGCCGACGAACCAGGACGGAAGAAGGCGCGGATCATCTGTCAGGCTCTGTCGGCCAAAGCCAGGTCTGTCCGTCTACTGGAACTGCCGGGCGCGAAGGATTTGACTGAGTGGGTGGAGCACGGCGGAACGGCAGACGCGCTCGTCAATTTAGTCGCCAACACGCAAGTATACAAGTCGGAAGTAATGGACGGCGCCCAATTGCTCGATGACCTTGCGGCCTACATTCGCCGCTTCGTGTCGCTTTCTGAGTCTCAGACCCGAGTTGCCGCCGCTTGGGTCGTGCACACCCACACGTTCAACGCAGCGGATGCGACGCCCTATCTGGCGATCACGTCGGCCGAGAAACAGTCTGGCAAGACGAGGCTACTGGAGGTGCTTGAAACCCTCGTTGAAAATCCCTGGTTCACAGGAAGAGTTACGGCCGCCGTTCTGACGAGGAAGATTGACGCGAACCGGCCGGCCTTGCTTTTGGACGAAAGCGACGCTGCATTTGGTGGCGAGAAGGAATACGCGGAAACACTGCGAGGGGTTCTAAACACAGGGCACCGGCGCGGCGGAACGTCATCCTGCTGCGCAGGGCAAGGCGCGAATATCACCACTAAGGACTTTTCCACGTTCTCTCCGAAGGCGATTGCTGGAATCGGAAAACTACCGGATACCGTCGCAGACCGTGCGGTCCCGATTCGTCTCAAGCGTGCGGCGCAGGGCGAACGGGTTGAGCGATTCCGACGTCGTGACATCGAGAGTGACGCTGCCAGGCTGAAGGCGCAGATCGAGGCATGGGGTGGCGGGATCGTTTCCATGTTGCGTGACGCACGCCCCGAACTTCCCGAAGAACTAACTGATCGGCAGCAGGATGGCGCCGAACCGCTACTTGCAATCGCGGATGCAGCCGGGGGAGCTTGGCCCCAAGCCCTCCGGCGGTCGCTGGTTGCGCTCTGCGCCGAGGCGCAGGTGGCCGACAGCTCGATCCGTGTGCAACTCCTGAAAGACGTTCAGCAAGTCTTCGATGCTCGCGGCATTGACCGATTCGCGTCTGTCGATCTTGCCGCCGCACTGTACGAAATCGAAACCTCTCCTTGGGCCGAGTGGTCTCACGGGAAGCCGATTACGCCAGGGAAGCTCGCACGGCTGCTTTCCTCCCATGACATCAAACCGCATAGCGTTCGCATTGGCGACAAAACTCCAAAAGGGTATCAACGAGAGGACTTTGAAGATGCGTGGGCCAGGTATCTGCGGATTGCTACCGTTACATCGCCCCACCCCGCTAACGAAAGTGCAACAGCCGCAACGCCGTTCATTTCACTAGGGATAGAGTCAAAATCAAAACGCAACGTGGAAGACGATGTTGCGGATCAAAATTCGCAAAAGCCAGCGTCCAATGGGCCTTGTGGCGGTGTTGCATTTTCAGGCCCCCCTACAGGTGGGAAACGAGTCGTTGAGGTGGAAGTATGAGTGTTGCTGAGAGCGTAATTGACCGTATTGAATGTGCGGGTGGAGAGTTGGGACTGATTGGTGAGCGAATTCGCGTCCGGCTGCCAGAGGATGCGGTTCACTTACTTGACGAGTTGCGAGCGCACAAGGACGAAGTGCTTGCGCTGCTAAGGAGACGCGGGGCAATTCCTGAAATGCCGCCGGGGGTGGGGCTGGTGCAATGGCAGCCGAAATCAGCCCCCGTGATCCTGACGCAGTTCTCGGTCGTGACAGAAGTGGACCGGTTCATCCGCATGACTCTTTTAGAACTGAAAGCCGCACTCAGCGGGAAGCGGTGGCAATCTGGCCATTGGAGCGCGCGCGATCTTGTCGACCGGCTGGAGCAATGCGGAGTGCGAGTAGAGATCAAATCTGACAAAAATCTAAACCTTTAGATTCTTTGGAAGGAGGAAGGCACAAAGTGAAGATCGAGGATCACGAAACACAGAAAAGCACACGTGCAGCGAGCGGTCGGAAGCCCAAGCACGAATCGCGCGCGGCAGAGTTGCGCCAGAATCTCGTAGCATGGAAGCAGACCCCTGAGTCGATGCGACCATCGCTCCGAGCATTCGCCGGCGAGCTCGGCACTTCGCATCAGATGCTGGCGCACTATCTCGATGGGTTGGACAGATGGCAAGCCGAGGAGCGAGCAAAGCAAATCCGTTCACGTGCTCAGGCCGAGGGCCGCGAGATGACGATTCGGGAATGCTACTACGCCATAGTACTTCCGGGATTATCCCGCAAGATCCAGCAGCTGAGGCAGGCTGCCAGACGCGGCCCTCTGAACCACTGGCAGATCAGAACATTGAAGCTGCTCGCGACGCAAGGATTCTCAGCAGCGAACGAGATCCTAGGGACGTGCCGGCAAATGACACCGCAGGAAGAGCGGCAAGCCCGCGCTTCCGAAAGAGCAGCCGTGTTTGCTTCTGCGGCGTCCGACACCATCGCGCGTATCAGGAAAGAGGCTGAACGCGGCCCATTGAGCCAGCAGGACGTCGTGAGACTAGAATTCTTTGCTCGCCGCAGATATCCGGGAGCAAAAGAGCTTCTTAAGAAGTGCTCGGTGATGAAGCCGAAGACGGCGGAATTAACCCCAAAATCAACCATGAACGCTGTCTGCGTCAACAAGGTGCCCAATGACCACTGAATCGGCTGCGGGCCTGATCTTGGCGGAAGGGGCTGAATCCAAAATGGTCGAGTTAACGATGACCGACCCAGAGCCCGAAGAGATCGAGCGATTGGCCGATCGCGCTTGGCTCCTAGCGCTCGGAACGTTTCACCGGAAGGTCTGCGTTGGGAAGCTGGACCTCAAAGGCGAGCTTGAAATCCTTGGTGAAGAGCTTGCTCGAGTAAGGGCTGCCGGGGAACCTCTCGAGGAGTTGGACGCCTTTCTCGATAAGCACGGCATCCGCGTGCCCGTGAAGGCCATGCAGCCGGAGGTCGACCCAACTAGCAAACAGATTCTCGACTATTTGGCCGAGACCAATGAACCGCGCACGCGCGTGGAGATCGAAGACCATGTTGAGGGCCGGACAGCCCACAAGCGCACGGCGCTGAAAAACCTTTGCACTACCGGAAAGGTCGTGAAGGCCGGCACGGGCGTCAAAGGCAATCCTTTGCACTACGGCCTGGCGATTAAAGGGGGCGGGAACAACAATCTAAAATGAGCGGAAAAGCTGCATGAACCCTAGCTGTATCCTTGTTCCCGAGCGGTTACCAAGCGTGCGGTTGGAACGTTTTAAAAGGCTGACGACGTTCAAAACCAGCAAAATAATTTGCCACTTGTGGCTTCTCCACCCGCTGAGTTTTAGCTAAGCCATTTAGAATCATTGCGGGTAAAACGGAGAACAGCTGGTAACTCCGCAAGAACGAGGGGGAGAGGGAGGGAGAAATGGCATCACTTTATCGGCCGGAGTCTCGTAGTGATCCCTACGATGCCTCGATGGAAAACTTAGCAAAAGCGAGGTCGAGCACGAAGTGGCATCCGCCGCGGCCGTGGCGCAGCAAGGACGAAAGCCTCATGATCAAGCGATTCGTGCTGTGGTGGCACACCTGCCGTGACAACGGAAGGCCATCCGCGCGCTCTTGGGCCCGACAATTAGGCATTTCTCACGTCTGGCTCCTAAGGATTGTTCGGGCATTGAAGGAAGATCCGGAAGAGGTGCGGCGTCTACAGGCCTATGGTGATCCCACGCTGGCACAACTCAGTCTTGCCCAACAATACACGCGAGAAATGGAAGAGCATGGCGAGTTGCGCCCGCGCGGCAATCGAGGCCGGCGCGGCTAATAGCCAGGATCTCATCGCTCACGGATGACGGGATTGAATAACTTGGCCCCTTGATTCGAAGCTAGATTCTTCCCAGAGCAGTTTTCCGATTTGCTCAGAATCTAGTATTTGTGGGCAGTCTAAAGTTCAGACTTTTGCCTCAGCAAGTCCAACCCCAATGCGGCGCAATACTGCAACACCAACACTGGGAACGCTACCCGAGATTTTAAGGGTCTGACAAAGGTTTGATACTATTGCGTGCTCCCGTGAGCTGGTAGCGTCTCAGATGCTCCCGGAGTCGATGCCCGGCATGGTGCCCTTTGGATTCTAAAGTTTAGAATTCCACGCTCACCAACTACAGCAACACGATCTCAGACCCTATAATTGCTAACAAACGCTGACTTCATAAGCGATAAGCGCTGAACTCGCGCCGTTGTATAAAACACGGGAACGATTGGAAAACATCTGCCTTTAGTGACCGCTACGTTGTGAGTAGATTGGGATTAGCCGAGGTCGGGCTCGAAATTGACTTCATGTCTTTAGCAGGTAACTCTGCCGAAGGTAGGAAAGGCCGCGAATGGCCGACCCCATGGGCCTACTAGTCCGATGCTCTATCCAGCTGAGCTACGGGCGCTCTCCTTGAAATTTAATACGATTCCCGATAATTAGAACAGGCAGTCGAACGGAGGTTGCAACAGTCAGCCGGCCGAGGTGCCAACTTCTTGACATCATTTAAATAACTGATACAAGAGAGTTAACGATCCAACCAGTCGAGGCGAACGCTGAAGGGTTGAGGTACTTCTCCGGATGGTTTTGGCTTCGCGTATCGTTTATAGACTGCTTTCGCTGGCGCTCCTGTTCACTATTGCAGTCGGCGGTATACTTCTTTTTTTTGCTCCCCCACTGAATGCGCAGTCCTCAAATGCCTCGCTGACGGGGCGAATAACCGACTCGAGCAAAGGTGTTGTCCCCAATGCGCTGGTTGCGGCGATCAACACCGGCACGCGCGTCCACTACGAGACGATTACGAATGCCACTGGAAGTTACTATGTAACCGACCTGCCGCCGGGGACCTACCGGATCGAAGTGGAAAAGGTTGGTTTCAAGGCGGTCATCAAGTCGGATCTCGTTCTCCACGTCCAGGACGCGCTGGAAATTAATTTTGAGATGGTGCTGGGCTCGGCGTCGGAAAGCGTGACAGTGCGGGGCGGAGTGGCGCCGCTGGACACGGAATCTTCGACGATAGGCACTGTGGTGGAGCAGCGCAAGGTGAATGAGTTGCCGCTGAATGGCCGCAACGTATTTAACCTGATCGAGCTGGCCGCATCGGTCGTACCACAGGGGAGTTCCACCGGCACACCGGTCGGCGTGAATCCGTTTGGGTGGGGCAACTACCAGGTGAATGGATCGTTTGGGAATGAGAGCGCTGAATTTCTTGACGGCCAGCCGCTGAACATCGGCTACATCAATCTGCCCGTCCTGATTCCCACGCAAGACTCGATCCAGGAATTTCGCGTGCAGACCAGCAATTTGGGCGCGGAATGGGGCAAGTTTTCCGGTGGCGTAACCAATCTGAGCACCAAGGCGGGTGCGAGCTCCATCCACGGCGAGGCTTACGAGTATCTGCGAAACAAAATCTTTAACGCGAACGATTTCTTTTTGAATTCGGTTGGCCGGCCAAGACCTCCCTGGGTGCAGAACCAGTTTGGAGCGAACGCCGGCGGGCCCCTGAATATTCCTCACTTCGGAGGCAAGAACAAGACGTTCTGGTTCGCCAGTGGAGAGGGATTCCGGTTGCGGACGAGCGAACCTTTCACTGCTACGGTTCCGGACACAAACGAAAGAGCGGGCATTTTTTCGGAAATCTGCAAATCGGGCTTCACGGCGGGCATTTGCAACGATCGAGGCGTGAACGCAAACGGCAAGCCGGTGGTGATCGATCAGATTTACGACCCTTGTGGAGGAAACGTGAACGCGCTGGGCGCTTGTCCGGGGAGTACCGCGACTCCGACTCCGTTCCTGAACAACATAATTCCCAAGGATCGGATCAACTTTACTTCCATGAAGCTTCTGGACCTTTGGCCCGGGCCGACGAACCCCGGCGCGACGACGAACAATTTCACAACCGCTGCGCCCACCGGCGGGGATCACAATCAATTCGTCGGACGCCTGGACCACAGCGTCACCAGCAAACAGCGGCTGTTCTTGCGCTTTAACTATTGGCACGTTCTGGATTTGCCGATCGATCCACTGGGAACCGGACTTTGCGCCGACCGCTGTGCCGAGGACTATCACACCTATGCGACCGCCGCGGGATATACCTACAACGTCACGCCAACAACAGTATTGGGACTCAATGCGAGCGTCAGCCGGTTCACATATAACCGGACCCCGAAGAACACGGATTTCGATCTGACATCCATCGGTTGGCCGGCGAGTTATAACCAGTCCGTACCCGCCCAGATGCGCACGCCGCCGACGCCCTGCGTGGCCAACTTCGCCGACAACATCATGTGCACCCAGGGCCAGAGCTTCATTCAGGACCGCAATACGCAGTTTTACGTGTCGCCGAGCATCTCGATGTTGCGAGGCCACCATCAATTTCATTTCGGCTTCCAGTTAGAGGTCGGGCGGGACAATTATTCGCAATCGAATATTGCGAGCGGGGCATTTGATTTCTGCGTGTCCGGCCAAGCGTGCTTCACTTCCCTTCCCGGTGTTTCCGGGACGGGATTGTCGTTCGCCGATTTTCTACTGGGGTATGCCGACAATTTCAATAACCTTGAAAACCATTTTTTTGCACAAGCGGTGGTTCCTTCCTTCACGGCGGGCCAGCAGATTTATCGCGCGTTGTATTTTGACGACTCCTGGCGGGCCACACGCAGGCTCACTCTGAATCTTGGCCTGCGTTATGACCTGCCGGGGCCGTGGTCGGAGCGCTTCAATCGCCTATCGTATTTCGACCCGAAGGCAACGAACTACCTGACTCAGTTTCTTCCTGCTGGGTCGCCTCCAGTGCTCGGGGACGCTTTTTTGGTCAGCCCCGGCAATCGCAACAATCTTCCGCTTAAAAAGTTGGATTTCTCTCCACGGATTGGTTTTGCCTACAGCATCGATTCGAAGACGGTGGTCCGCAGCGGATACGGAATTTTCTGGATACCGGACTACGTTTCATTCAGCCTGAATCCGCTGAACGACATGGTCAACGGCGGGGCAACAACGTATACCGGAACGGTGGATGGGACCCACCCGGTAAACACCATTGCGCTGCCCTTCCCGGCGGGGATTGCGCAGCCGCCCGGACGAAGCCTCGGCACAATGGGCACGCAGCAGTTCCTGACGCAGGTGGTTCAGTCCATCACGGAAGTAAATCCCGGCAATCACCCGCAGGGCTATGTCCAACAATGGAACCTCGATTTGCAGCGGGAACTTCCTCTGGGCTTCTTTATGTCCGCAGCTTATGTCGGCTCCCGTGGAACGCATCTGGCGCAATATTCCCAGCAGATCAACCAGATATCAGACGCGTTGCTGGCGCAGGCGGCGGTGCAGGTGAACCCTTCGCTTCCGAATCCTAGACAAAATGTCACGTTGGTGCAGCCGACACCGAATCCATTTTTCATCAATGGCCAGGCGTTGGCGCTTGCGGGTCCGACGACGACAGTTGGACAGCTGCTCCGGCCATTTCCCCAGTACGCGGGCGTGCAACTTGCCGGACAGGGATCCTATGACAGCATCTACCACTCGTTTCAGCTTACGGTACAACGGCGTTTTGCGGATGCCGGATCGTTGCTGGTTGCGTATACCAACGCGAAACTGATTAGTGATACGGATACGCTAACGGCCTGGGTGGAGCCGGGTGTGGGAAGCATTCAGGACAACAACAATCTGCGTGGAGAACGCTCGTTATCTTCGCAGGACGTTCCTCAGCGCCTGGTTATCAGCTACGTTCTGGACCTGCCATTTGGCAAAGGCAAAAGATATCTGTCTGGTGCACAAGGATGGATGGACAAAATCGTGGGAGGATGGGGAGTCGACGGTGTAACGATTTTTCAGCGAGGCTTCCCGCTGGTCTTTACGAACGGCCAGGTGAATGGCACGACGCTGTTTGGGGGCGGCTCGCGGCCGAACGTGATTCCGCGATGCGTCGCCGGCGGTTCCATCCCGCGAATTGCGGAATGGTTCAATGCAGCATGTTTGACGGCGCCGCCCGATTTTGTGTTTGGGAACGAGCCGCGAGTAGACCCCCGGCTACGAGCCCAGGGGATCAGTAACTTTGATTTCGCGGTCTTTAAGAGGGCACGGTTTGGGAGCAATGAACGGCTGGGACTGGAGTTCCGGACAGAGTTCTTCAACATCTTTAATAGGACGCAATTCGCGCCGCCAAACACGGTCTGCTGCACGGCAAACAATCCGAATTTCGGGGTAGTAACAAGTACCGCGACGGGGACGAATCCGAGGCTGGTCCAGTTCGGGTTGAAATTCCTGTTTTAGGCGTCCTGGCAGGCAGTCCGTTCTTATTTATATTAATACGTCTCCCAAGCTGGCCTTGTACCAGAAACAAAGACACTAGCGCGCATTGAAAATTCTTCTCTTCGGTCCGTATGTTGGTGTATTGTCTTGAAATCATCGGGGCTTCGTCGGGGGAGCTCGCCGATGCCACGGTCGTTTTATCGCTGGCATCGCCAACAGGCCGTCCACTAGGAATCAAGCCATGAGTACTTCGCCGCAACGACGTGCGCTCACGCTTCCCGTTGCCCTGGCTCGGAGCCAGGCGCGACCGGCCACACCGCCAGAACTCACAGAACTCCATCTATCCAGCGATGACGAAGCCATGCTTCGCCTGCAAAGAAACGATGCGACGGCCCTGGAAATTTTGTTTGACCGGTATGCCCGTCTGGTCTTTAGAATTGCCCTCGGAGTGGTCCGTGACCGTGGTGAGGCCGAAGATGTGGTTCAGGAGTGTTTTTTCCATTTATACAGGAAGTGCTTCCTTTACGATGGGGCGAAGGGAACGGTAAAGAACTGGGTCCTCCAGATTGCGCTCCATCGAGCACTGGACCGCAGGGCCCATTTGGCGCGCAGAGGATTTTATGTTGGTACAGACACGGGCTCACTTGACGATACATTGTTGGGAGAGACAGACCTGGACCGCGAGATCGGTGCGAAACTCAACCGAATCCAACTGGAGAAGGCATTTGACGAGCTGCCGGAGAGCCAGCGCGTCACTTTGGAGTTGTTCTATTTCGAGGGATTTGACTTGCGGGAAATCAGCCGCAAACTGAACCAACCCTTGGGAAATACGCGGCATCATTTCTACCGCGGATTGGAGCGCCTGCGTAAGAGCGCGTTTGTGCAGAGGCTTCGGGAAACGAAACAATGCTAAGGTTCCAAGACGGCGGCGAAGAACACGAGAAATTTAAAGAGCTTTGCGCTTTGGCGGCTGCGGGCAGCCTTGCGCCGCTGGAATTGTCCGAATTGCGGATCCACCTGGAAGATTGCGAGTCTTGCCGGGAGGCGTTCGCGCAATACCGGATGTTGAACACGGAAGGAATTCCCACGCTTGCCGAGGGATATCTGGCAAGACCCGAGCGGGTCACCTGGGATGATTCGGCCGCACGCGAGCGGCTCTGGATGAGCATTCGCGGCCAGCAGCAAAGTTTGCCGGAGCAAAAAGACCCCTCGCCTGCAACGATCCAGCAACACAGTCCGCTAGGGGGCAAGGCTCGCGCGCTTGCGGGAATGGCCGTTGCAGCTGGCTTGCTGCTGGCCGTGGCGTCCGGTGCATATCACCTGGGCACACGAACACATCAACCTGCAATCGTTGCCCAGACTGCTCCCGCTTTAGAAGAGCAGTACCGGCAACTTTCGGAACAGAAGAGAGTTGCCGACGAATCGCTGGCCGCTCAGGAGAAAAGGTTGGCCCAGTTGCAGTCCGAAAACGCCGAGAAAGAGCTGGTGCTGGCCAAGCTCCGCGCGTCATTGCGCGAGCTGGAAACTCGTTCAAGTGAATTGATCGCGGAGAGCAGCCAGTCTGAAGCGCAGTTGAAGGAGCTATCGCAGCAGCGCGACGAATTGAACGCCAAGCTGCAAGCCACGAGTCTTGCGTACGGCAATAATCAGGCCGAATTAGCGAACCTGCGCTCGGAACGCGACAAGACGTCGCTGCGAACCGCTTTCCTGGAATCCAAAATTGAAGATCTGACCGCGAAGAATCGCGACCAGGATCGCCGCCTGAAGGATGCCGAACAATACCTCACTTCAGATCGGGATATCCGCGAATTGATGGGCGCCAGAAAGCTCTACATCGCGGACGTGTTTGACGTGGATGGCAGCAGCCGCACGCAGAAACCCTTCGGCCGCGTGTTCTATACCCAGGGCAAGTCTCTCATCTTTTATGCGTTCGACCTCGACCACCAGCCCGGGGTCGTGAATGCCAGCACGTTCCAGGTCTGGGGGCAGCACGAGGCGCCGCAGGGAGAGTCTGCTACCCCCATGAATCTGGGCATCCTTTATATGGACAACGAAACCAACCGGCGATGGGTTATGCGGTTTGACGATCCCAAGCAACTGGCCGAAATTGACGCTGTCTTCGTGACAGTGGAGCCTCGCGGCGGGAGCCACAAGCCCACGAGTAAGCCGTTCTTGTACGCGCTGCTTCGTAATCAAGCCAATCATCCCTAGACCTCGCCGGGTGGAATCCCACAAATCCCGAGTTTTCCCCGCGAACAATTGCTTGGGTGTGTCCGTGGGTAGGACCAGTACCTGCCAGGTTTCTCGTCACGTCCGTATGTGATTGGTACACATTCCGTAATCTCTTCGTACTAGTTGGCAGAACACAATTTTGTCGAGGGCATGGTGTGCAGTAGGGGTCCATTCAAACGGAGCTTCGCCGCATTGGTGTGTCGATGGGGAGCGGTGAAGACACGCAGTGAATCGTGAAAACGAGGAGCGTTGGGGATGAAAAACTGGCGTTTAGCTGTATTGGTTGCGTTGCAATTGACACTTTGCCTTTGCGTCGCGGGGCTATTTTGCGGATCAGTCGCCGCCCAGACGACATACGGATCCATTGCCGGGACGGTTTCGGATGCCTCGGGAGCGGCGATCGCCGATGCCCAGGTGGCCCTGACCAACCTGGGTACAACCGAGAAGAGAGTGGCCGAATCGGGGGCTGATGGCTTGTACGCCTTCGTGAACCTGTTGCCAGGCCGCTACGGCATCGTGGCGGAAAAGACCGGCTTCAAGCGGGTCACCCGACCGGAAATCATCGTGGAAGTGGGACAGTCGGTTCGCATTGATATCACCCTGCAGGTAGGCGACGTCAATCAGACCATCGAGGTCACAGCCGAGACGCCGCTTCTGCAAGCGGAAACATCTTCCATTGGGCAAGTCGTCGAACAGCGCAAGGCCAATGAGTTGCCCCTCAACGGTCGCAACGTTTTTAGCCTGATTACGCTAGCCCCTTCCGTGGTCCCGCAGGGCAGCGCGGGCGGCACGCCTGTGGGAGTCAATCCTTTCGGCTGGGGCAACTTTCAGGTGAACGGCTCGTTCGGCAATGAAAGCGCGGAATACCTGGACGGGCAGCCACTCAATATCGGCTACATCAACCTTCCCGTTGTGATTCCGACCCAGGACTCGATTCAGGAATTCAAGGTGCAGACCAGCAACCTGGGAGCAGATTGGGGCAAGTTCTCGGGCGGCGTCATCAACCTGAGCACGAAGTCGGGAAGTAATGGCTTGCACGGCCAAGCATATGAGTACCTGCGAAATCGGGTTCTGAATGCAAACGATCCGTTCAACAAGGCCACCGAAATCCAGCAGGGCAAACCGAACAAAGCGCCCGCTTTCACGCAAAATCAGTTCGGCGCCAACGCGGGTGGACCACTGATCATCCCACACGTTTATGACGGCAAGGACAAAACGTTTTGGTTTTTCAGTTGGGAAGGTTTCCGTCTTCGCCAGGGTGCTTCGCCGGTCTTGACCACGGTCCCTACTACGGCGGAATTGGGGGGAGATTTTTCCGCGGCTGGCATCGCGCCGATCCTGGATCCCTGCGGCGGAACGGTTACGACTGGCGTCGCCTGCCCGAACTATACCGGGCCTGCGACGCCATTTCCGGGAAATAAGATCCCCATTGGCCGCCAGAATCTCACCTCGCTGGCCTTGGAAAAGCTTTGGCCAGCTGCGAACCTACCTTGCGGCGGTACTGATCCGGTAATCGGTTGCAAGAACAATTACGCCAAATCCTTCGGCACTGGCGGCAACCAGAACCAGGTCGTTGGGCGCCTCGATCACGCCATTACCAACAATCAACACATCTTTTTCCGGTACACCTACTGGAACGTGCTGGATTTGCCGCAGGATCCCCTCGGCACTGGACTTTGCCTAGACCGTTGCTCGGAAAAGTATGACAGCACCGCGCCTGCCCTCGGCTACAACTGGACGGTGACGCCAAACACTATCGTTGGCATAACCACCAGCCTCAGCCGCTTTGCCTATAATCGCGCACCCAAGAACTCCGGCTTCGACCTGACGACGATCGGCTGGCCAGCGCAGTACAACGCGGCAATCCCATCGGGCGCCCGGACGCCGCCTACTCCGTGCGTGTTTAACTTTGCAGACAACGTCATGTGCTCGCAAGGCCAGAGCTTCATCACCGACCGCAATACACAGTGGAATTTGAGCCCCAATATCACGCTCGTGCGCGGCAAGCACACCGTGAAACTCGGTTTCCAACTGGAAATTGGGCGTGACAACTACGCGCAGACCAACGTGGCCAGCGGTGCGTTTGCCTTCTGCGGCTCGGGCCTTCCTTGCTTCACTGGCAATGGATATGCTGATTTCCTACTGGGCTATGCGGACAACCCCAGCAGCGTCGAGAACCACTTCTTCGGCCAGGCCGTTGTCCCTGCGCTGGTGGCCGGACAGCAAATCTATCGCGGGTTCTACGTCGACGACACCTTCCGCTTGACCAACAAGCTTACCCTCAACCTGGGTCTGCGCTACGAACTGCAAGGGCCGTGGTCAGAGCGCTTCAACCGGCAATCCCAGTTCGATCCCAACGCTGTGAGTTGGCTTGCCAATCCTGCCGTTACTGCAGGGCTGACGAATGTCGCAGGCTTGCCCGGATTGAAGGGAGATGTCGCCTTAGTCAGCACGAGCCAACGCACAAACATTCCGCTTCCAAAGGACAATGTTGCTCCTCGCGTAGGTTTTGCCTATAGCTGGGATCAGAAAACAGTTATTCGCGGCGGCTACGGAATCTTCTGGATTCCCAACTACGTCTCCTTCGGGTTGAACCCGAATAATGACTTCGTGAATGACGCAACCACTTCGTACACCGGAACGATTAACGGCAAGGTGCCGGTAAACACGATCAACACCCCGTTCCTGCCGGTGGTTGTGCCTCCTGTGGGACGTACACTTGGCGCGCTTGGCACGAGCCAATACGCTACGCAGGTGGTGCAGAACTTCACCATCGCCGATCGCTTCGACCATCCGGCCGGTTACGTGCAACAGTGGAACCTCAACATTCAGCGGAATCTGCCACACAACTTCTTCGTTTCCGCTGCCTATGTCGGCTCCAAGGGCACGCACCTTGCGCTCTACGATTCCCAGATCAACCAGCTCGGCGACAACTTCCTGGCCACGGCGGCTAAACAGTGCGCCGCTCAAGTAGCAGCGGAGGCGATCAAGGTGCCGTTTTGCTCAGCGAATGTGCCCGGAGCGCCCTCGGTAGATGCGTTGCAGTTTGTGCCCAATCCCTTCTACGATGCGACGACAAAAACGTCCTACGGCTTGTCTGGACCAACCACCACGGCCGCCCAGCTCAGCCGCCCCTTCCCGCAGTTTACAGGCCTGAAGCTTGCCGGCCAGGGCAACTACGACAGCATTTATCATTCGCTTCAGTTGACCGTCGAACGCCGGTTCGCCAGCGCCGGGTCCCTGCTGGTGGCCTACACCAACTCCAAGCTGCTCACCAACGCGGACACACTCACCAACTGGCTGGAAGCCGCCACGGGCAGCATCCAGGACTTCACCAACCCCAAAGGCGACCGTTCGCTGTCCTCGCAAGACGTGCCGCAGCGCCTCGTCATCAGCTATGTTCTCGACCTGCCCATCGGCCACGGAAAAATGTTCATGTCCGACGCCAGTGGAGTTGTGGACAAGCTGGTCAGCGGCTGGGGCATCGACGGCGTAACCACATTCCAGAAGGGCTTCCCGCTGGTCTTCACCAACGGCAGCGCCAATCACACTACCTCGTATGGCGGTGGTTCACGGCCGAACGTGGTTCCTGGTTGCAACAAGAGCAGGCCTTCCGGCGTCGCAGCGCTAAACGAGTGGTTTAACACTGCTTGCTTCGTTTCACCGCCAGACTTCGTCTTCGGCAACGAATCGCGCACCGATCCCAGCCTGCGCGGTTCCGGCGTGAACAACTGGGACTTCGCCTTGTTCAAACGGACCCAGTTTGGCCCGGATAATAGGCTCGGCCTCGAATTCCGGTCCGAGTTCTTCAACCTCTTCAACCGGACGCAATTTGCTCCGCCGAACACCAGCGTCACCTCTTCAACCTTTGGACAGGTGACCGGCATTTATCCTGGTACCAATGCGCGGCTCATCCAGTTCGGACTTAAGTTCATTTTCTAACCACCCCGGGAGCGCCCGGTATGGATGCTGAGGAGGCATCCATACCGGGCGTCACCTTTTTGTCTATGATCGGCCCCGATTGCTTCTCTCCCTCACCGCAGGACTCCCACACCGCCGCTTCGTGTTAGCCTATTTGCGCATCCTAAAAGACATCACCCACTGCTGTGCTGCGGAATTGCGCGCCAAAGGAGACTCGCGAAGAAATGCCTAGCCGACTTACGCGCCGTGATTTTCTGAACTACGCGGCGATGGCCGCCGCCGCACCCATCTTTGAAGTAAAACCCCTGCGCGGCATCGATTTTCTGCTGCAGAATTCCCCTACGCCCCGCAAATTCCTGATTGAGACGATGCCGGGCGGCGTTGCCTTGTTCGATTACAACAACGACGGGCTGCTCGATATATTCTTGATGAACGGTGGACGCATCACGGAGGGCTTGCACGTTCCGGAAAATTTCGAGCGGAGCAATCCCCCCTATTGGAACCGGCTGTATCGCCAGAACCGCGATGGAGGCTTTTTGGATGTTACTCAAGCCGCGGGGCTGGCTAATGCGGGGAATGGGAATTACGGGATGGGAGTGGCGGTCGGCGACTACGACAACGACGGGAATGCCGATTTGTATGTGACCAGCTATGGCAAGAATATTCTGTATCACAACAACGGAGATGGAACGTTTACGGATGTAACCGCCAAGGCCGGAGTGGCGGGCGGAGGATGGTCTGTCTCCGCGGGTTTTTTCGATTACGACAACGATGGAAGGCTGGACCTGTTCGTCACCCGCTACATGGACTGGGACGCGGATCACAACAAGATTTGCGGCGGCGACTGGCATACCTACTGCCCGCCGAACGCGTTTCCGGCGACGACTTGCCTTCTCTACCACAATCGTGGCGATGGCACGTTCGAGGATGTGACCGAGCGTTCGGGCCTGGCTGCCAAGAAAGGCCGCGCGCTAGGCGTGGCGTTCGCAGACTACGACGGCGACGGCTTCACGGACATATTTGTTGCGAACGACGGCATGCAGCAGTATCTCTTCCACAACAATGGCAACGGCGCTTTTGCGGAGTGCGGGCTCGAGTCCGGAGTTGCGTTTACCGCCGACGGCAAAGGAATGTCGGGGATGGGCGCCGTTTTTCAGGATTACGACAATGATGGAAAGCCGGACGTTCTCGTTACGGTGTTGCCGCGCGAAATTTACAGTCTGTATCACAACGAGGGCGGCGGCAATTTCAATTACGCCAGCCTCGAAGCGGGCCTCGGCGCCCTGACGTCGATGAGTTCCGGCTGGGGCGTGGGCCTGGAGGATTTTGACAATGACGGCTGGAAGGATCTGTTTGTTGCGCAAGGCCACGTGCTCGACAACGTGCAGGACATTGATGCTTCCCTGCGTTACAAGGAGTTGCCGCTGATCGCACTGAATCACCAGGGGCACTTTGAACGGGCGGAATCCGGCGTCACCAAGCCACTGGCGGCCCGCGGGGTGGCCTTTGGCGATATCAATAACGACGGGTGCATGGACGCTGTAATTTCGTGCCTCGGCGGGCCGCCGGTTCTGCTTCTTAACCGTGGCGGTGGTAACAATCACTGGCTCACCATTTCGCTGCAGGGAACGCGCAGCAATCGAGACGGCTACGGTGCACGTGTGAGTGTGAATGGCCAAACGCGCGTCGCGACTTCAACCGGAAGCTACCTTTGCGCTAACGACAAGCGATTGCATTTCGGATTGGGCCCAGCCGAAAAGGCCACAGTCGAGGTTCTCTGGCCTTCGGGTTCCAAGCAAATCCTCAATGACGTTCGCGCCGACCAGTTTCTTTCCGTCCGCGAACCGGAGCGCTCATGATTCACCTTTTTTTGTTTGCGTGGCTTGCCGGGCAAGCTGGAACATCCGACGCGATGCAGCATCTGCAGGCGGGCCTCGAAGCGCGCAAGCAGCACCAGATCGAAACGGAAATCACGGAGTTTCGCAAGGCAACGGAGAGCGACCCTAATTTGGCGGATGCGTTCGTGAATCTGGGCAGTGCCTATATGGAGATGCACGATTACGGCGCGGCGATCGCTCCATTGAAACGCGCGCTCGAGCTCAGTCCGGACCTTCCCGTCGCTCACCAACTTATCGGTTTTGCGCTTCTGGCGCAGGGATACTCGGCGGAGGCGGTCCCTCATCTGCAACGCGTCGGTGCGCTGGACGCGCTGGGAATCGCGCAGATCGAAACCAACCAGTTGACCGAGGCGGTCTCCAGCTTCACCGCAGCCCTCGCGCAGCGTCCCGGCGACCCGGATTTGTTGTACTACCTGGGCCACGCGAGCGGCCTGCTCTCCAAGGACGCGATTGATACTCTGCTGGCAACTCATCCGGACTCCGCGCGTGCGCACCAGGCGCTAGCTGAAAACTATTTTGTGCTCCGCCAGATGCCACAAGCCGAGAAGGAATATCTGGAGGCGTTGCGCCTGCGGCCCGAGTTGCCGGGTCTTCATCTCGAGCTCGGCCAGGTTTATGCAAACTCCGCGCAATGGCCAAAGGCAGAGGCCGAGTTTCGGGCGGAATGCAAACTGCGGCCGGGAAACGCCGAAGCCGCCTACCGGCTGGGCGCGGCGTTGCTTCAACAAGGGAGAGCGCATGACGCGTTGCCTGAATTGAAGAGATCGAATGAATTGAAACCCGAAATGCCCGAGACTCTCTACTCCCTGGGCAAAGCTGCCTCTTTGGGCGGAGACAGCGCCGCAGCTGAGCGGGCATGGCTGAAGGTAATTGAGCTTGAAAAAAATACTCCGCTCGCCGCTCAGGCACATTTCGGACTTGCCGGCCTGTATCGCAAACAAGGGAAAACCGCACAGGCACAGCACGAGATGCAAGAGTTCCAGAAACTTCAGAGCGCCATCGGACCCCCTCGGTCCGAATAGCCGAGCTTCGAATCGATCCGTTGAAAGCGTTCGACGCAAATTTGTGTCGAACGCCCGACCTTGTTATCATCGGCGGCTGCCTTTAGTGACCGCTACGTTGTGTGTAGATTGGGATTAGCCGAGATCGGGTTTTAAAAAGGTTTGATGAAGTTTTGGCTTCATAGCCCCGTTGTCTTGCCGAACACCAGACCTTCCGTCAATCCATATGGCCTGGAAGTGGTAACTAATGGTAACGTTCCCATAACCGAACACCAGGTGTTCCGAAACACGAGTCAGGAAGTTTCCTCATCGTCCTCGCTCTCGCCCACTCGCGGTTCGCACCTGGCGTCCAACTGGGGAAGGTACCAAGGCCGCGAATTGCCCACCCTGCTGGCGTACATGGAAAAACACGTAATTCGGGGAAAAGCTTCAGGTCGACACGGTTCGCCGGAAATGCTGACCCGGGACGTGCCCAGAATCAAATGATTCTGGTGCGGCCAATTGCCGCAACGGCCAGTCTCCGACGTTTCCCTCGAGAGAGCATGCACCCTCGCATCTGCAGAAGAGCTCAGCCTAAGAATAGTGTCAAGCTGGCGATCTTTAGACTTTCTTGACTCGCCACGTATGGCCCTAGCTTATTTTCTTCCGCTCAAATCGCTGCCAGCCTCCTTCCGTCCACTGTTTACTGAAGCCAGCAATAATTACGCCAGCCTAGGCTTCAGGGGTCCTAAATTGGGGCGTGAGACGAAGGCTTTCAATGATCGAACTGGCGTGAGGGTTTCTCAGCAATTCTATCTTGAGCTGCACGTGGTTAATGTACTCTCGAGATCGTTCTGAGTGTTTATCGATTATCGCCGCAACTAGGTGAGTTACGTCTTCATATTTGTACTCAGGCGTTCCACTGCCTGACCTCGATTGTCGACAATTTACAGGTCTCGGATGGTCTCGTTCAAACAGGATGCGCTTATGAATGCTTGCTTTGAGCGGAATATTATCAGAATGGTTTCTGCTGCCGTCTGGGCGCTCAAATGTCATGCGAGCACCTATGACGGAAATGACTTTGTATTTACCGTTCTCGTCCTCGTAGATTTTGCCCACGCTGAACGGATCAGGCAGAGGTGTTTCTTGTGTCATAAACCGTCGTTCCAACCAAGCCTACCGAATCTGGTAGGGGAGTAGCTGCTTGGATGGTGCCTCCTTGATCTTGCTCTGCTTTTGATCGCGAAGCCAGCATATCAGTTCCCCGCCGAGCCTCTTTGTCCATGTTGTTCGAGAAACTGCGGCCTGACCTCCTGACCTGTGCAGGTCCTTCGGGTATTCAGTCTACGCCTCTGCCTCGAGTTACTGATTTCTTGAGCGAAGAACGAGTTGTATCCTGCTCTCCTCGCAACTGTACATAGAAGTACAGCCGGATTCGATTCTCGCCTTGCAATAGGTCTAGCGACCCTACTCCGGCGGCACCGTTTTCCAACGGTAACGGCGACTTGGCGGGGATTCGCACCGCTGCGAGGGGTGATGGATTCGGCGATTCAGCCACGGGCTCCGAGCGATCCGCATTTGGAACGAGTTCGTTCGCGGCCCAATCACGGCTATTCAGCCATGCATCAACCTCCTGCTTGAATGCGTACACCGAGCTCGCCTTCGCGTGGACATGCCTTTTCACGGGCAAACCTTCACGTTTCTCCCAGCGCTGGGCGGTGCGTACCTCGCGGCCCAGATAAACCGCGATTTCCTTCCAGGAGTCCAGGCGGTTTCTATCTTCCCCAAGCACCGACCGAACATACGCCTTCATAGGTTCGCCTTCCGTGGTCGACATCTTAATCGAAGCCTTTCTGGATGCAGCCTGCCGATTTTGGAAACATCAGCTGCCGCCCTACCTGTCTTCTTTTCCGTCGATTTCACTCGCTTGTGCACCTTTCAAAACGTACGGCGGTGACTAGGGCGAGTTATCCGCGTCCAAAACTTGGGAGCGTCGGGACTATTGCCATTCCTTGTGAAGGCACAAATGTGCACGTAACGCTCGCATGCCCAAAGACCCGCACCGCAAATTTCGGGCCCAGTGAACCGAACATCTTTTCCGATTCCTAAGGCTTGTTCCGCGAAACTCTGGGCTGCGCTGATTTGACTTACGAGCGCACACACCCGTTCGACGCTTACGGGTTCGCTCCTCGCCAGAGCTGTGTCCAGCGCATCCAGAGCATAGCTCCGGACTAGTTTTTGGAAGAACTTGCGCATTACTTCTGGGTGGTCGAAGATTTCCAAGCCGAGAATTCGGCCGCTGATCCCGAACGCTACCCCACATTGACCCTCCTGCCAGGCGAACGCGCGAGCGAATTCCTCCACCGAACTCGCGTGGCGCTCATAAATGGCGGACATAGCGCCGGTTGGCGACGACGCCTTCAGACGCGTCGCTTTGGCGGCGATATTTCTCCACACCGCTCCTTGGTCCGATTTGCGCGTGCCATTCGAGCGCATGGCAGCCGTGACTTGCGTCACTCGTTCTCCTCGCCCCAACGAATACATGACGTGATCGGCCACCTGCAGATCGCTGGACTCCATCCTCCAGCGGCCCGCCTCTACACAAGAAACGGGGATCACGGTTGTATGCTTCGCCTGCGCGAGAATCGTCAGGTTCAGGACGCGGTTTTGTTTCGCCCCGACGAGTTCCTCTCCGTCTACCAGCAAAACTGGAAGGTCCGCATTATTTTCAACACGTAGCTCTGGGACAGATCCGCCTGCGTGAAGCTCGGTCACGCGAACCGTTCCTTGCGATATCCCGTCTTCCAAGAGGAGATAGTCCAACGGCAGGACGGCTGCGCTTCGCCGGATTAATGGAAACAGGATGAGATTACGAAACTCAGAAGATCGACCGATTTCAATCTGTGAGAATTCTTCTTGCAGGGTCCGCATAGTATGTGTGCCTCTTAGGGGCAAAAGCACGCGGCGGACCAAATCACACTAATGCAGAATCAACTACTTACGCTGATGAAAAACCGGCTTACGACAAGGGTGGTTGTCGCGAGGTCAACTCTGGTTGTCACCTTGTCCCTGCACAAACTTACTGACAGCCTGTTTGGAAACGCCCAGCATCTCCGCGGCTGCGGTTTGGTTGCCCTTGCAGGTGTCAAGGGCTCGCAGAAAAAACTCGTTCCGTACCTTTGCCAGATACTCCTCGACCTTGAACCCATCGGAAGGTTCCGGAAGTGCTGCGAAAGGATCCTTCCCCGGTGGATCGCAGTTAAATTTTAGGTCCTCAGCGTCGATAACATCTGCGCGCGAATAGAGCACAGACCTCTCCAGCACGTTCAAGAGGTCGCGAACATTTCCCAGCCAAGGTTGCCGCTCAAGACGCGCCAGAGCCGCGGCCGTGAGCTGGTGGGGTTTTTCTCTTCGCTGATTGATTTGCCTGAGCAGCATGAGCGCCAGCTCAGGAATCTCGCCACGGCGCTCGCGCAACGCCGGAAGTTTAATCTGCACAACTTCGAGGCGGAAATAGAGGTCCTCCCGGAATCGCCCGGCGGACACTTCCTTTCTGAGGTCACGATTGCTCGCCGCGATGATTCGCACATCGACCTTCCGGGGCGCCGTACTTCCCACCCGCTGCACCACGCCATCATTAATAACGCGCAGCAACTTGGCTTGCACTTCCAGTGTCAGTTCCGCGATTTCGTCCAGGAACAGCGTGCCCCGGTCGGCAGCCTCAAAGATCCCCTTCGCGTCGCTTGTCGCACCGGTGAACGCTCCCTTTATGTGGCCCAAGAGATAGCTTTCAGCGAGCGACGCCGGAATAGCCGCGCAATTAACCGGCACCAACTGGCGATGAAACCGCGGACTCAGCCTGTGAATCATGTGCGCGAATCGCTCTTTCCCGGTTCCTGTTTCGCCCAAGAGAAGAATGGGTAGATGACTTCCCGCGGCGATGCCCGCCTGTTCCGCAGCATGCCGAAGAGATGCGGACCCGATAAAAATCCCCAATTCGAGCAGGGCATCGTCAAGGCCCGGAATTGACGGTCTTTCACTGGCAATCAGACTTCTTGCCTCTCCAAGCGACAAGGTTTCCTGCATCTCGGGCCCGCCCGACATGATTTCGTATTCTCCAGTGTCTGTCGGTACTTGCTCGGCCGCTGCTTTGGCCGCCTCCGCCGGTCCTTTTATCGCTGCTTCGACTCGCAAAGACTCTTTCCTTCGCCGCAGATCCTCCAATTGCTTCCGCGTGAGCCGCAGTTCCCCCATTACGTGGAATTCTTGGCCTTCCGAATCCACGTAGGAATCGGAGGAATAGGTCTCAGCAGAAGACCGGTAGTAGTCCAAGAGAACGTCATTGCAGACGGAGTTTGCGAGGGCGCCGAAGCGATCTGGGTGGTCGGTCCCGCCCTCGCGGCGAAGGACCGTAGCGAATCTTCTAAAGACCTCTTCCGCAAAATTCTGTACTTCGTCGGGGGAGAATATACTGGCGAAAACCTTATTGCGTCTCAGCTTTTCGCCCAGATGTGGGAACAGGAACTCGGACAGTGCGTCCCCATACAGCATCCGCATCCGCTGCACGAAGGCTTTGTCGAAGTCAAACGTTTCCTCGCTAGACTTGGGTTTTTCTTCGAGCTTCTTTCCCCTTCGCTGCACCCACCACGGTCTTCCCCCTTTTACGAGCGTCACGGGCGGCAGTCCGGGCTTCGTGAAGGATTCCATTGCTTCCCCGCGGAAATATTCCTCCGGCATTGCAAGCTCGCGAATGGTTAGCCAATCGCTTGCATCCATCCGCACTTCTTTTACGTTGGCCTCGCCGAAGAGTGGCCGTGCAGGCGATCCCACTTGCAGCATCCTCGCCGGCAAAACTCCCAGAGCAGCCAATAAAAACCACGCAGCTCTCATCTCTGCCGTGCCGCTGGAAACACAAACGTAGCAGTCCGCGATCTCCGACGACCCCAGGTTCATCAATCTTCGTACCGTTCGCGCCAGGCGACCCATCACCGACGAGTAATCTTTGGGGTCTGAAACAGGTAGTTCATTCACAACAATCTGGCACTCCGGATATCTGCTGGAAACCTCTTTTTCTGTCGCAACTGCGTGCTCCCGCGTATGTGGAGTGTGAAAGAGGAAGAGATGACGGAACTGCTTGGCACTCATGATCGATAGAATAGGACCGGGTAGCTGCTCACCTGCGATTTCACCAGGCGTAAACGGATCCTTCGGATCTACGAAGGCAAATAAGGAGTTTACGTTCGTCACGGTCCCGGTATTCTCGGCGGTAGAGCCAGACTCTAAAGGTCCTGTATGCTTTTGATCTGTTATATCACTTGTGTGCATCTCGGGTTTAACCAGGCTTCTTACAGTGCTCAGCCGCACCGCATCGCTGCCGCGCTTCTGACCGAATAACCTCTGTAGGAATGAGGGGGCCATCGTCGGTCTTATCCACGCGCATTATACACTCGCAATCCAGCGATGGTTGAATGTAGAGATCTCGTGCTCTGGGACAAGCTTGCGAGGTCCTCGTGCCCGGCGATTTGGGAACGCGCGATTCTTGGAAAGTCCCGTACACTAATTCCGTTCGAGCTATTCTCCCACACGAGAACAGTGCCGTTCGAACCGTCTAATACTCCGACTATACTCAAATCTGTGATTTTTCTCGGCAATATTTCAGATCAATAGACAAATTAGTTCTGGTCCGCAGGCACACCGACCAGCTCCGCTATGTGATCTTGCCCCTGGTCTGGCGCGACGAGCTTCCGGAGGGCCTTGGTTCACGGCCAAGAACAAACCTCAGAAACACGAATAGTATTGACGGATGGCGCTGGTGTGAGCCGGTCGTCGTTGATAGCAATGATGCGTTTGCGCAGCGAGGGCAGTAGAGTTAGATGGTCGCCAGGTCCCATTTTGCGGATCTTGTCTACCGGCTTGTTCTGCAAGGTTCGAGACCTTCTAATTGCTTACTCGAAGCTCCGTGGGTACTCGACTGAACCTCCCTCCCGCGGAGGTAACAGTTTTCCGTTATTGAATTCTTGCCGTGGTCCAAACCGAGATTGGGCTCGCTCCAGCGGAGAACGGCGCACCGACCACCGGGGTTAGAATTCCCGTGCCGGGGTCGATCGTGTACGCCGATACTCCGCCTCCCTGATCAGCGATGTAGATAAACTTCCCTGAAGGGTCGGCTGTGATTGAAAAAGCAATCGGCCCTGGCGCGAAGGACGCGCCAGTGATCTGGGAAAGCGCCCCGGTGGTCGGATCAATTGTGTATGCCAATCCGTCCGTCGCGTAGGCGAATCTTCCCGAGGGCTCCACGGTTATCGAGACCGCAGCCCCCATTATGGGCGTGGTTGCACCAATTTGCGTTAGACCGCCAGTTACGGCATCGATGGCGAATTCGAACGTAGTGTCGGTACTTTGATTCGACACATAGACGAATCGGCCTGAAGGATCTACAACGACGCCGCTGGGTTCTGGCCCTGCCGGATAAGGAGAACCCGCGATCTCGGTCAGCGAGCCAGAGACAACATCAATGGAATACGCCGAGAGGCCGCCATAGATCGGCCCGTTCTGACACGCGACGTAAACAAATCGACCAGTGGGGTCGACTGTTGCTGAAAAAGGCTCCCTCGCGGCGGCATATGGCGACCCCGAGATTTGCGTCAGGGTACCGCTGGCTGGATCAACACTGTAAGCAAAAACCTGGAAAGAAGAATAATTAGGTACGTAAAGGAAGCGGCCAGAAGGGTCCACAGCCGGTGTGCCGAGTTGGAATCCGACGCCGGCCGGGAATGGGGAACCTGGAACGGGATTTAGCGCTCCGGTGTTTACCTCCTCGGTATACACCGAGACGTTGTTGCTGTTGCCGTTCGTGACGTAAAGGAATTTTCCGCCTGGATCGATTGTGACCCCAAAAGGCCGCGAACCCGCCGCGAAAGGCGACCCCGCAGCAGGGGTGAGGGTTCCGCTGTCAGAATTGATCGTAAACGCGGAGACGTTGTCAGATAGAATATTCGCTACATACGCGAACGTGGGTGTGTACGTCACCGCGGCTGTTCCCGCACTGAAAGCGATCGCCGCCGCCTGCGGGCGCGTCCGCACCTTCCCCGCCAGGCTCAGAGCGCCCATGGTGTTGATCGAAAACACCTCCACCTCATCGGCGCTAAGTGTGGGAACATAAGCAAACTTTCCGGACGGATCGATTTGTACCGAACGTGGGCTGGAGCCCACGGCAAAGGGTGAGCCACTGACCGCCGTGAGCCCGCCGTCGCTACCAATGGTAAATGCTGAAACGCTGCCGGAACCAAAATTCGCCACATACAGAACCTTTCCCGTAGGATCGATGGTCAATCCAGCGATTTCCATCCCAGCGCCGGTCAAGAAGGGCGAGGCCGAAATCGCGGTCAGCGCCCCACTCGCGGAATCGATGGCGAACGCCGACACGTCCGTTGACACAGCATTCGCGACGTACGCGAAGTGCCCCGAGGGGTCTACTGCGACCGCCGAGGGTGACTTGCCAGCCGTAAATGGCGAGCCCATGACCGACGAGAGCCCACCACTGCTCGGGTCGATCTTGTAGGCTGACACATTGTCCGAAGTGGGATTGGTGACATAAATGAAATCTCCGGACGGATCGACCGCGATCGAACTGGGGTTCGCTCCCGCCACGAACGGCGAGCCAGCTACCACATTGAGCGAACCAGCGACCTGATTGATGGCGTACGCTGACACATTCCCCGAGCCCGAATTTACTGCGTAGGCAAACTTGCCTCGCGGTTCTGCGACCAACGCAAGCGGGGCGCTTCCTGATGGAAAGGGCGATCCGGCCACAGCCGTTAGTTGCCCGTTGGCTTGACCGATCGAGAAGGCTGAGATTGTATTGTCGGCGGAGTTTGCCACGTAGATGAATTTGTTGTTCGGCTCCACGATTAACGCCATTGGTCCCTTCCCTGCAAAGGTGTAGCCGGTGTGCCGCAGTTGACCGGTGGCTGGAGTTACGGTGAATTCGGAGATTGTGCCATCCACGTTGCCTGCTGCGTAGGCAAAGCGTGTTACGGTCCGCGTGGCCGCCTGCACGATAATCATTCGTGTCGAACCACTGATCCCGCCCGACGTTGCGGTGACTTGCGGCCTACCTATCGCCGTTGCCATAGCGAGCCCAGAGTTGCTGATCGTCACCAATGTTGTGTCCGAGGAAGTCCAGGCAACGGAAGATGTTATGTCCGCGGTACTGCCGTCGCTAAACGTTCCTTTTGCTGCAAACTGCTGGGTCGATCTTACCGTCGTCGTCACGTTTGCGGGGGTGACTTGCACGTATGTCAGTGTTATTGCGGGCGGAGGAGTTGGCACTTGGTTCCGCGATCCACTGCAACCCGCTAGGACCAAAGCAGTTGCATATAGTATGAATAAAAGACGCAAGCAGAAGAATTTCGGCCGATTCCATCGAAACATAAATCACCTCACGCAGGCTTACTCCGAAACAATTACCCGCACTCTAAGAGGACTGTAACTTCGCCGCAAGCGACATCCTGCTACATGGCGGCCATGGCGTGCTTTGCCGCCCTACGAAGCTTGCTCTGTGCAACTGAGTTTTACGAACCCCCTGGTCTGCCTTCCATGCCCAAGTACAAATATCCACTTTGCCGATTGGCGCTAATCAGACTTAGCGAAGCTATTGTCCGGCATTGACTCCTAACTGTCCTGGGCTTCGGCTTTCCCCTTAGAAATTTATTTTCTTTCTTCTACCACTGCGATCGCGAAGGCCTGGTTGCCGACCGCTGCCGTCGATGCTGGACTTAAGACTCCATTGTTGGGATCGATCTTGAAAACAGCTGTTGTGATAGGGCCCTGCAGTGCTACGAACAAGAACCTCCCGGATCCGTCTATTGCCAGCGAGATTGGTGAACCGCCTCCCGGGCTAGCAATCGTGCCGGGCGACAACGGAGTTAATACGCCGGTCAGTCCGTTGATTGAAAACATGCCGATCGATGTCCCAGTGAAATTCGCTACATAGAGGAAGCGGCCAGTAGGATCCGCAACTGCGCCGACAGGGTTATCACCGGAATTGAAGGGCGAGCCCGTGATCGGCGTCAGCGCTCCCGTCAGGCCGTCTTGTATATATCCAGCGACGACGGTCGAACTGCCCTGGAAAGAGCTGGTTATCGGCGCGTACAAGAACTTGCCTGTGGGATCGAAGGCGAGCTCCCGCACGTAGAACGGCGAAGCAAATGGACTGCCGAGAATGCTGCTTAGTCCACCGGTGCCGCTGGAGCGCAGCACTGAGAGGTCGCTGGAAGCGGTGTTGCCAGTGACCAGATACTTGCCTGCGGGGCTCATGGTGAGCGACTCGGGAGCCGAGCCCACGGTCAGCGGAGAGCCGGCGATGAGAGTAAGCGCACCCGTGCTTTGGTCAATATTGAACATACTGAGGTTATTGCTCGCGCTCTGATGCACGACATAGAGATACAAGCCGGAAGGGTCAACCCACACGTCGCGGGGCGAGTTTGGGGTCGCGAAGGGAGAGCTTGTAACGGGTGCCAATGCTCCGGTGGTGTCCGCTACGAAGGCCACGATTCTGTTGCCCGTAAAATCGGCCACAAAGACAAAATGTCCGTCCGGAGAAGTAGCCACAGAGGCGGGGCTTCCGCCGATGCTGAACGGCGAGCCGGCGACACCGGCCAGTGCTCCTGTGGCAGGATCGACAGAGAAAGCAGAAAGGTCGGTCGATCCAAAATTGGCCTGGTAAACGAACTTGGGATGGGCCGTGACTGCGGTATTTCCACTGGTCAAAGCGACGAATATTGGTGCGTGCCGTGCGTTTGAACTTTCCACCAATGTCAGCGCGCCAGTGGTGTTGTCCACCGCGTATGTGTGCATGCTCTGAGATGCGACGCTGGCGACGTACAGGAAATTACCGCTGGGGTCAGCGGCTATTGTAGTGGCATCCGGGCCAGCGGAAACGGCTCCCACGTCGGTGAGTGCTCCGGAATTGGCGTCGCTGGCATAAGCCGTGATACCCCCTGAGTGCGCCACGTACACGAAGCGGCCAGATGGATGAACCGTAACCCACAGAGGGGCGCTCCCTGTTGCGAAGGGCGAGCCCGTCATCTCGGTGAGCTTGCCGGAGGCGGCGTCGATGCTGAATGCACTGACGCTGTTCGACCCAAAATTCGCGACGTAGGCGAAGCGACCTGTTGGGTCAGCCGACACCGAAACCGGAAACGTTGCACCAGTAAGCGGACTTCCAGCGAGAGGCGCTAGTGCACCACTCGCCCCATCGACGGCGAATTCTGAAATTGTGCCATCCTGGTTTGCCGTGTAAAGGAATCGGCCGAATGGTTCGATGTCGAGGCCGCTGACCTGCATTTGCGCAGCAAATGGCGAGCCTGCTATTGGAGTCAGCGCTCCGGTCATCTGGTCAATGGCAAATGCGGAGACAGTCCCACCTCCCTGATCACTCACGTATAGGAATTTTCCATTTGGATGAGCCTTCGCAATGCGCTGGAAGGCAGTGGCGGCGAATGGCGAGCCTGCCACGGGAGTGAGACGTCCTGATGCAGTATCAATGGTGAATGCGGCAATCCCGGGCTGAAAGTTGCTGACAGTGTACAAAAACCGCTGCTGCGGATCGATGGCGATGCCGAAAGGCGAGAACAGTGAACCGCCTGCAATTGTGTACCAAACAGACCGTGTCTTTCCCGTTTGTGGATCGACCACGAAGACTGAGATCGTGTCGTCGGTGTTGTTGCTGACGTAGGAATAACGGGGAAGCAGCGAACCGATGCTTACCGGTGCGGAGCCACTGATGTTTCCCGATGTTGCAATGACGGACGCCTGTCCCTTTCCACGCGGATACGCCATGCCTTTTCGGGCGCCGTTGTCCATCAGCAACAGCAGGCTCGAAGAAGAACTCCACGTCGCCGTCTGGGTAAGATCGTGAGTGGTCTTGTCTGTGAGGGTGCCCATTGCCATGAACTGTTGATTTTGTCCCAGGGTGAGTTGAGCGTTTCCCGCACTCACCGCGATGGAAGCAAGGACGGGTGGCCCAATGGTTATTGATGTGGAACCGGCGACCTGGGAACTCGTCGCAGTAATCGTGCACGTGCCCTGCCCGATACTGCCTACGAGTCCGCCCGCGCTGACCTCGGCAATGCCGTTGCTCGATGAGCTCCAGGTGACGCTGCCGCTCAGGTCGCGCGTGCTGCCGTCGCTGAATGTCCCAGTCGCAGTAAGTTGCTGAGTCAGCCCAAGAGCAATGGTGAGATTGGCCGGGGAAATGCTAATTGATTTCAGTTGGACGGGTGGAGGGTTATGATCGCCACCTCCTCCGCAACCTGCGGTCAAAACCGAATTTATCCCTAAGGCGATTAGCACCCCAATGATAAAGAATCGCCGCCGGTTCATTGCTACCATAAATCACCCCACGCAGACTTTCTTCGGAAAACCGCCAGATGACCTGCACTGTCGAGGCTTTCGTTAATTAGTGCAAGCGGTACGGCGCGACACGCAGACCCTGTCGCCTTTTGTCGCATTCTCCAGTACAGAAGTCGCATCTCAGCTAGTGTCTAAATATAGCTGTGTCGGCGTGTGGAAGTGTCTCGAACTGCCCGGTAAGTCGGATGACGCGACAAACAAGTGGGTACTAGGACCATGATACCGAACAGGCAGCTTACCGCAGAAGGGCCAGAGAGCACGACACCGACGATGCAGGACGCAGTTGGATCGCAGAAGGAGAGCGTCAACGTCTCGCCGGCTCAACCGCAACGGCTGGTTTTTTCGGCGACCGGCCAGAGCGCATCGATTCTTTCAGAAATCCTTCTCGCTTGTTCGATTGCGCGGTAGATGTGGTGCTATCTCAGGAAGTCCACACCGGTATCCTCCCCGTTCACCAACGGCTCAACCGGTTCGGCACAGAGTATTGCGACAGCAATCAAAATCACGTTCTTTCGTTGTTCGGTCATGGAGTCGATGCGAGATGAAGATGAACCTTAGAAGAACCCTAGAATCCGCGCAAATTGGTTGCAGCTGGGTGACGTTAGGTCGGAGCTTTAGCGCTCGTTTTCGGCGAACAAGACTGTGCCCACTTTTGTGCCCACCCCCCATCAAAAACGATAACAATTGGTACTAGTCAGCCCAAAAGGGAATTGGACAAAAGCGCTAGAAGAATCAACTTGATAGCAAATGATCGTTCTCCATCGCAGATTAGGTCGCCGCAGCTGTTAACCGAAGGGTTGCTAGTTCGAATCTAGCCCGGGGAGCCAAAATTCTTTTTCATCAAGCACTTACAGAATTTGGGTAGGGCATTCGGCTCCTGACCGAATGCTTGGGATGTGAAGCGTAAATCGGTAGTGCGGAAGTTGTTGAAGGGAACGTTCTTCCGGGAAACGTGTCCAGAGTCAACGAGCGCTGTCATAAAAATGTAGCACCACGTTTGGATTTCTGGGCCGCGGGATCGTTGTTAGTGAATGCAGAGCAAGCATTCTGGCTTCGAGACTTGATCGACCATTTGGTTGAAAGCCGAAAGGGCGCAGTGCTACTCGGCCCAAATGTAGCTTGTGGCGGTGGCACTGTCACAGTAGTGTCACGCGGATAAGAGCTGGGCGCAGCGAGGTCTAGTCCGTGAGAGCCAATCGGGTCGGCAGCGGTTTGGAAAACCGCCGAAGCGCTGTCTTAATAAGGTAGCGGTCTGCAGCCACAACGGTCTATGAAACTGTTACACCAAAGGGTGCGAGATTACGTCCGGCTTGCCCGTTATTCGCGAGCAATCGCCTGAATACTTTCCCCGATTTCCGAAGTTCGACTGCATTCACCACGGGAGTGGGCCGTCCTCGTTTGAGAACGTGCCCGTGGGACCATCCGGACCGAGGAGCGCGAGGCGCACTGACTCGCGGGCACCTTCCTCGACAGTCCGCGTGCCTGTATAGCTGTTGAGGTTCGTCTTGGTGTAGCCCGGGCAGGCGGCGTTGACTTTGATCCCAGTTGACTCGAGCTCGATGGCCATGGCGAGCGTGATAGCGTTGAGCGCCGTCTTGGACGCAGGGTAGACGGGGCCGAAGATCGAGCGGTAGGCGTAGGCCGGGTCCGAGTTCCTCGTCAGCGAGCCAACGCCGCTCGACACGTTGACGATGCGGGCTGCTGGCGCCTCGCGCAGGAGCGGCAGCATCGCCTGGGTAACGGCGAGAACGCCGAACACGTTGGTCTCCCACACCGCGCGCATTTCATCGAGGGACACGTTGCTCGGGCGGGTCAACTTAGCATAGTCCTGGACGGACATGCCCGGCAGCTTACTCGTATTCGAGATGGCCGCGTTGTTGACGAGCACGTCGAGGCGGCCAAGCTCCTTGCGGATGCGCGCCGCCGCGGCGGTGATCGAAGCCTGATCCGTCACGTCGAGCTGGAGCGCGCGCGCGTACGGCCCAACCTCCTTGGCCGCAGCCTCGCCGCGCTCGAGATTGCGCGAACCGACCAGCACAGTGAAGCCGTGTCCCACGAGATCCTTTGCGATCTGAAGACCGATTCCTTGATTGGCCCCGGTGATCAGGGCGACGGGTCTGTCCTGCATAGTAATCCCCTTTTCTTGCGTCCAAGTATTGCCACCACTCGCGTGTTCGGAGTGCGGTCTACCGCAACGAAGCTGAAAGGCTGGCCTCAGCGAAATAGCTTAGTCGCTGGAGATCCGCAATCAGGCCGGGCCCTGTCGGGTTCCACCCAAGTTTTCTCCGTGTTTGCGCGCTTGAGGCCTGAAGATCGTTGCTGGCGAACATGCTCAACCACCCAAAATGGGCCTGCGCTTGTTCCGGAGATAGAGAAACTACCCGCACCTTCAATCCTCTGCCAATGGCTTCAGCAATATCCCGCATTGCCACACCTTCTTCGGCCACCGCGTGATACTTCGCGCCTGCTTCATGTTTTTCCAGCGCGAGCCTGTAAAGACGTGCAACATCCAAAACGTGTGCTGCAGACCAGCGGTTGCGTCCTTCCCCTACATATGCGGACACACCCTTCTCCCGTGCCACAGCGATTAGATAGGTGACAAGGCCCTGCTTAGTGGTGTCGTGAACTTGGGGAAGGCGGATAACCGAAGCTCTGACGCCGTTGCGTACCAGAGCAAGAGCCATCTGCTCCGAAACACGCGGGAACGGGAAATTCGGCGGTATGTTGTTGTCTTCGGTCGCAATCTGACCAGGGGCGGCCAATCCAGCTGTCCCCGATGTGACAATGAAGGGCCGCTCGGAGCCTTCCAGCACCGAGCCGAGAGTCTCGATCGCCCGCCCATCGATCTCGCAGTTTTCCGCGAACTTCGAGAAGTCGTGGCCAAAGGCGGTGTGAATTACGGCGTCGGACACGGTTGCTCCGCTGCGCAGGCTTTCGAGATCTGTAAGATCACCTCGATGCACCTGGGCTCCAGCGGCGACCAGAGACTTGGCGCCTGCATCTGAACGACTCAGGCCGAGCACCTGATGGCCCGCTTTGATTAATTCCGGCACGACGGCCGAACCGATGAATCCTGTAGCTCCTGTCACGAATATCTTCATAAATCGCTCCCTTATTTCGACATGCAGAAAACAAGATCAGTGCGCAGCTTGACCCGCAGCCGGCGGGGCATTTTTGGCGATAGCGTTGAGCTCGGCGATCGTGGCGGAAGGCAGTTCCAACGCCGCCGCGCCAAGATTTTCTCGAAGATGGTTTAGCGAAGATGTGCCGGGTATGAGCAGAATGTTGGGAGAACGCTGTAGAAGCCAAGCCAGCGCGACTTGCATTGGAGTGGCTTGCAACGACGCCGCGAGCCCGTCGAGCACGGAGGACTGCAACGGCGTGAATCCTCCCAACGGGAAAAAGGGAACGTACGCTACGCCTTGCTGTGCGAGCGTATCGACGAAGGCGTCGTCAGTCCGCTGTGCCACGTTGTAGAAGTTCTGGATGCAAACGATCTCCGTAATTTTCTGCGCTTCCTCGAATTGCCGGGGAGTGATGTTGCTGAGGCCGACGTGGCGAATCAGCCCGTGGCTCTTCAGTTCAGCAAGCGCCGTCAATGGCTCCTCGATGGATCCCTCCATCGGCTCCATAACGCCACCGACGCGCAGATTAACCACGTCGAGTCGCTCCAGACTCAGATTGCGCAGATTGTCGTGAACCCCCGCAGTCAACTCTTCGCGTGAGAAGGCGGGAATCCATGATCCATCCGCGCCGCGACGGGCGCCCAGTTTGGTTACGATGACCAGGCCTTTCGGGTAGGGATGAAGCGCCCGTTTGATGATCTGATTAGTGACATGCGGGCCGTAGTAGTCGCTCGTGTCGATGTGGTTCACGCCGGAGGCGATCGCCTCTCGCAGAACCGCGATCCCTGCATCGACATCTTTGGGAGGCCCCCATACCAGCTTGTTGCCATCGCGGCCGGCAAGTTGCATCGCGCCGTATCCCATGCGGTAGACGTTTGTGGAACTGTCAGGAAGGTTGAAAGTGCCGCCCAGTTTGGTTTCTTTCGTCATTGTTTCTTCCCCCTCTCATCTGTTGCATTGCTTCTCGAATCTTTGTCAACCGGAGAGTATCTCCGAATGATTAGACAATCGGAGTCTGTCTCCGGTTACATCGTTCTCTTTGGACCTAACACGGATGGAACTCCTTCAGAACTGCCCGAGCCCGCCGTCCAGGTTGAACTCTACACCGGTGATGTACGAGGCGTCGTGCGAGGCAAGGAACGCCGCGATGGCCGTGAGTCCGTGCGGTTGCCCAAAGCGCTTCAGCGGCACTTCTGCCGCGGTTTGCTCTGTCCAATCGTCGACGGCTTCCTTTGCGAGCCCGAGCGCGTTCCAAATCGCAGTGACGATGGACCCGGCCCCGGGAGTTACCGGGTTGACGCGTATGTCCCGTCCGTCTCGTTCTTGAGCGACTTGCGAACCGAACAATTCCGTAGCTTCTGTGATAGATAGCTCCATAGGTTTTTCTCCCGAGTGCTAAAACTTTTCTCCCACCATTTCTTCGCTTTTCTTCCAAAGCGCTTCGGCTTTCTTGGGATCGAGCGCATAGCCACGTACGCCTTCGCTCGCGCCGCTGATGGGCACGTTTTCCCGCGCGATCTCGCCGACGTGACAGTTTTCGCAGTAGCGGCCGCCGATTTCCTCAGCTTCCGCCACTACGCCGGCCCAAATCGACGTTGCCGCTCCTTGCGCGACGCTCTTCCACTGGAACGGGCCCTTGCCCTGCGCCGCGAGCTGGTCATTGATCTGTTGAATCAAGCCCTGTATTTGGCTCGGGTCCATGTGGCGCCCCAGCTCCGTCTCGATGACTCCCGGATGCACAGCTGCGGCACGCACGCCGCGTCCGCGGTGGCGCCGGTCAAACGCGACGGCGAAAAGAATGTTCGCGGTCTTCGAGCGGCCGTAGGCGACGAACGGTTCGTAAGGCGTTCGCTCAAAATTGGGATCTTCGAGGTCTACGTTGGAAAAGCGGTGACCTGCGGAAGAAAGGTTGATCAGTCTGCTGCCTTTGCGTAGAAGCGGCGTGATCCGGTTGACCAGGACAAAGTGGCCGAGATGGTTGGTGCCAAACTGGGTCTCAAAGCCATCCGCCGTATGGCCAAAGGGAGTGGCCATCACACCCGCGTTGGCGATAACCACGTCGAAGAACTGCCCCTTTGTCAGCAGCTCGTCCGCACATTCACGCACGCTTTTGAGACTGGCCAGATCAAGCGCAACGAGCTCGAAACTTCCGCCGGCAGTCGAAGCATCTGTTCTGACTTGTGCGGTCGCCGCTTCGGCTTTTTTCAGATCGCGCGCGGCACCGACGACGTCTGCACCATGCGCTGCGAGCGCTCGTGCCGTCTCGATGCCCAGACCCGCTGAAACGCCGGTAACGAGGATTCGTTGACCCTGCAGATTCACGCCGGATAGAACCTCGTCCGTTGTCGAAGTTGCTCCAAACACACCCACAATATTCATATTCTTTCTCCTTCGGGCGGCTCGCCCGGATGGGGCCCGGAGCTGGTTATTGACAAGTCGCCCTAGTTCGAGTAAAAGGGAGAGTGTCTCCGCAATGCGTAAGATAACAGGAGACTGTCTCCGGTTACAAGTATTTTTTGCTATGCCCCAAAAACACGCAAAACGCATCCCGCGAAAGCCCCGCGCGGATGCGCAACGGAATCGCGAACGGATTCTCGACGTGGCGAAGGAAGCGTTTGCCCGGCATGGCGCAAACGCCAGTCTTGACGACATCGCCAAGCAGGTAGGCGTCGGACCTGGAACCTTGTATCGCCACTTCCCGACCCGCGAGGAACTTCTACAGGCGGTTTATCGGGCGGAGTTGGAAAAGCTGGCCGAAGCCGAACAGAAGTTCACTCAGACGATGGCACCGACTGACGCACTGCGAGCTTGGCTATTGTTATTCGTTGATGCCATCGCAGCGAAGCAGCTCATCGCACCCGCGCTGAATACGCTGCTCGGTGATCCGAAGAAGGTGTTCGAAACCTCTTACGCGAAGATGCATCAGGCGATTCGCGCACTGGTGAAGCGCGGCGTAGAGAGCGGCGACATACGCAGCGACCTCGATCCAGTTGATTTACTCCGGGCTCTGATCGGCGTCTCCAATGTCGCGTCCGCGCCCGATTGGCAGCCAAGCGCCAGAAGATTAGTGGATATCCTCATCGCCGGCTCACGCCCGGCGAAGTAGGTCCGAGGATTCAGTCCCAAATCCCGAACGGATCCCTACAACTCGGATAGGTCTACACAAGCGCGTTTAGGGGTACTGATTCACACAATCCGTCAGACCGCAGCCGTGACAGTGCACTTTCATTTGGTAACTGGTTGAAACTACGCGGTACGAATGACTACCCAAACCGTGATTTGGAACCGCCGGTAACAAGAATTAGACAATGATTGGACCAGCACCGGCCTGCTGCGCCGACCTGATTGCGCAAACTTACTCGGCTACAAGCACTCTTCTCCCCCTTAATGCTATAAATCAATGCGGCGATGGCCGACCATGAACATCGTCTTGAAATGCACAAAGATGCCATACGTGTGCCCCAGGCGCACCCGAGCGAGGTTGGAACCGAATGGAGTACATGGCGGACGCTGCACCTGCCTATGTTTCGGAATCTGCTGGTTGCCGACCTGGTCTCAGATGTAGGCACCTTTATGCAAGGCGTGGGTGCCGCATGGCTGATGGTCTCGCAAGGGGCTGGGCCGCTGCTTGTGGCGCTGACACAAACTGCCTCAGCGTTTCCATTTTTTCTGCTGGCGCTGCCAGCAGGAGCTTTGGGCGACATCCTTGATCGGCGGAAACTGATACTGACGACGGAAGTATGGATGTTTTCTGTCGCGATAGTGCTCGCTGTTCTGACGGTGCTGCATTTAATTACGCCCTTGGTGCTGCTCCTTTTAACGCTCGCTTTGTCGATCGGAGATGCGCTCGAAGCGCCAACCTGGCGAGCGGTCCTTCCAGAAGTAGTGCCGCAAGAAGGATTGATGCCGGCCATTGCTCTAAACGGCATTGAATTTAATCTGGCCCGCGCGGTCGGTCCGGCACTGGGTGGATTTCTGATTGCGGCGTTAGGAATCACCGCAGTGTTTTCGCTGAATGCCGCATCGTATCTTGGCGTGCTATGGGTGATTGCACGGTGGAAGCGACCGCCACGCCAGACAGGTTCGCAGCGAGAGACCATGTCGGGTGCGATTCGTGCGGCGCTTCGGTACACGAGAAATGCGCCTGAGATTCTGACCGTTCTCGGGCGAATCGGGTCCATTATGTTTTTTGCAAGCGCATTTTGGGCGCTCCTGCCCACCGTCGCTCACGAATTACGACGGAGCGCTACCCTTTATGGGCTGCTCCTAACTGTCTTTGGCGCTGGCGCAGTGCTGGGAGCCATGGTGCTACAGCGAACGCGTTCGTTGTTCTCATCTGATGCGATGCTCGGACTGGGAACCACCGTCTTTGCTGGGGCGCTCTGGGGCGTGGCCGCATTCAAATCCGTAGCACTTCTGTCCGTTGCCATTTTGTTTGGAGGGGCTGCATGGACCGCGATCATGTCTTTGATGACCACGGTTATGCAGAACCTGGCGCCGGACTGGGTGCGCGCGCGTGCAATGGCTGTGTTCATGCTCGTCTACATGGGAACGTGGACAGCCGGCAGCGCTTTCTGGGGATATCTCGCGGGCCGGGAGGGTACACACCTTTCTTTGATTGCCGCGGCTATTGGCACCGCCGTTTGTCCAATATTGGTATTGATTTCGCACTTGCCGGATACGCCTGTGGATCTTGGCGCTTGGGATCACTGGGGCAAACCGATGCTGGTCGGAGACGTAGACCCAAGTCAAGGACCCGTACTGGTTACGGTGGAATATGAGGTTGACCCGATGAAGGCGGACGAGTTCCTGGAGGCTCTCCACAAATTTGCACGAGTGCGGCGGCGGGACGGAGCAGCAAGGTGGGGCGTCTATCGCGATACCGAGCATCCGGCGCACTACGTCGAAACGTTTATCGTTGAATCTTGGGCGGAGCACATGCGACAGCACGAGCGATTGACGATAGGAGACCGCGACCTTGAGGAAAACGTGCGTCGTTTCGAATCGAAGCCTATCAAGGTGAGGCATTTCATTTATGCGCGTAGCAAACACGGGCGGCATTAATCGCAATGCGACGTCCAGAGGAGCGGATTGGTAACTAGAAGTCTCGCTTCCCGGAATCTATTCCGCGCGGGGAAATGGAGCTCACTACATTTTCATCATTCCAACCCTGGTCATGGTCATCGTGCATCGCACTGACAACGATCCTCCGGTCAAGGGTGCCAAGACCATTACGGAAATTGCGAACCGAGCGTCGCCAGCCAGTGAGAACCGGACACAATTCGGTCATCTGGTGAAGTTGATCCTCGACGCACAAACTGGTCATTAATCTGCAGCAAGCATTCCGTGAGGGCACCTCCTGCGATTCGATTCCCCGGCATTACAAGCGGATCGTCAGCAAGCCGGAAGTAATTGTGCGGTCGGGTTTACTGGCATAACTTCCGCATAGCCCGTGATCCACTCCCAATCGGCCGAAAATGATGCAGGAATTCAGTCGAGCCTGCGTTAGATCTTTGAAGGGTTTTGAATTGCGGATAGGGCTATAATCCGAGAATGGCAGCCCCAGGAAGAAGCATCGAGCAGCTTCGGCAGGCGCAAGACGAGCGCGAACTGTGGTAACTCATAGATTTCCTTCCTCAGCATGTTGTAGTAATGGATAAAGACGGCACCTTGCTTCAGGCCAACAAGAGGCTGCTTGACTACTTGGGCTTCACCTTGGAACAAATGAAAGCCTCGGGAATCGACGAGCGAATCAGGAGGGACGTTCATCCAGAGGATCTGGAGAGGTTTGAAAAGCAACTAAGCGCAGGCCTTTCAAACCGAAGGCCCTTCGAGATGGAGAAGCGGCTGCGCGGAAAAGATGGGCGGTATCGATGGTTCCTGATTCGCTGTAACCCGCTGCTCAATGAGAACGGAGGCGTTGTCCGGTGGTTCGGGACAGGAACGGACATTGAAGATCATAAACAGGCCGAAAATCGCCTGCGAAATGAGAACGTCGCGTTGCGCGAGGAGATCGAACGCTCTTCGATGTTTGAGGAGATCGTTGGCTCCTCCGAAGCGCTGCGGCGAGTGCTGGCTCAAGTGTCGAAAGTGGCGCCTACGGATTCGACAGTCCTGATTTCGGGAGAAACTGGAACGGGAAAAGAGCTGATCGCTCGCGCCATACATAGTCGGTCTAATCGCTCGTCGCGAGCATTCATTCGAGTAAATTGCGCGGCTATTTCGCCTTCACTCATTGCCTCGGAGCTGTTCGGACACGAGAGGGGTTCCTTCACGGGGGCACACCAGCGGCGTCTCGGACGCTTTGAATCGGCCGACGGCGGAACGATTTTTCTGGATGAGGTTGGTGAAATACCGCCAGAGATTCAGGTTGCGTTGCTGCGAGTTCTCCAGGAGCACGAATTCGAACGAGTAGGTGGGAACCAAACGATTCCGGTTGATGTGCGAGTGCTCGCTGCGACAAATAAGGATCTGCGCGCGGCCGTGGCTGACGGCACGTTCCGTCAGGATTTGTTCTACCGCCTAAACGTTGTCCCGATTCAAGTGCCGGCACTTCGTGATCGGGTTGATGACATCCCGTTGTTAGTGGAATACTTGGTGGACCGCTACGCTAAGAAGGCCGGTAAGCGAATTCGAAGTGTGAGCAAGAACACGCTGGATTTGTTCCAAGGGTATGACTGGCCCGGTAACATTCGGGAATTGCAGAACGTCGTCGAACGCGCCGTGGTGCTTTGCGAAGGGGAGATATTTTGTGTCGATCCAAGCTGGCTCGCGCCAGCCTCCCCAAGTCGGACGTCCCCCAATGAGCCTACGCTGACCATTCCCTTGGTCACGGACCTCGCGCAACGGGAGAGGGCGATGATTGAAAACGCACTGCGCGAGGCTGAGGGCTTGATTTCGGGTCCCGCTGGCGCTGCGGCGAAGCTAGGTGTACCCAGACAGACGCTTGAATCCAAGATCAGGAAACTCGGAATTAACCGCCATCGCTTCAGAACGTCGCAGTCTCCGCCTGGCCATTAGGCCTCGTTTCGATTCTAAACTCGCTTCCTTCTCTCTCAATCCCGCGTATCGCGCCTCTTCGATACGCTGCCGCAACGGGATTCGGGGCGAGCCCACCTCGCGGGCGATGCTCTATTTTCGGCAAGCGCTGAAATTGCGGCATGACTGGAAAAGCTAAAGACAAATGGCTCAACAGATTGCGAGTGGCACTGATATTGCCACTCTCAACCTCATATGAATCAGAGTCTGGAAAGGATCGACAAGGTAAAATTCGGACCCTGGGCCATCGTAACGGGTGCCTCTTCAGGGATCGGAAAAGAATTTTCAAGACAACTTGCCGCGAACGGCTTAAACATCGTGTTAGCCGCCAGGAGGCTCGAACTGCTTAAGAAGTTGGGGCAGAATCTCGAGAAAGAGTTTGGCGTACAGTGCCGAGTGGTTCAAGTGGATCTCAGCGATGAAAATTTTATCGATACGGTCAAGGAAGCCACGCAGGACCTCGATATCGGTCTTGTCGTCTCAAATGCCGGCACCGGAAATCCCGGTTCTTTTATCAAAAAGAATCGAGATGATTTGCTGATAGATGTGAGACTCAGTGTGACGGCGCACCTGGAGCTGTGTCACCACTTCGCGCCTATCCTCGTGAAGCGCGGACATGGCGGGATTCTTCTCGTTGGAGCGATGGGAGCGAGCCACGGGGTTCCCTATATGGCGAATAGCGGTGCGGCTAAGGCGTATGTTTCGGCGTTAGGCCAAGCTCTTCACTTCGAATTGAAAGACCAGGGAGTTCATGTGACGGTCCTAACTCCCGGCTTTATAGATACCCCCGTGATTCCCAAGCTCCTCGAAGACCCTGGAGCGCTCCCGATGAAGCCGATGACTGCCGAAAGATGCGTGACAGAAGGGCTCGAAGCGCTGCGAGCCAATCGCGCTGTATACATTCCAGGCCTACTCAATCGAATCATGAATCGTCTCGTTCCTCCGTCGGTAGCTCAAAAGATGGAGGCAAGAATGCTGAAAAAGTAGCAGCAAGAGTTTTCCCGCACGTGCCGGATTTCAAAAATCAGTTCTCGACCTCGGCCACATTTCGATTCGAAACCGTTTGCAAACTGCTCCCTCAATCCCGCGGGGGGAGCCCCCGCCGCGACGGGATTCGGCGCGACCAGCCCCAAAAACGATGCTGAATTTTCAGCAAACGCTGAAATTGCGGCCTGACTGAAAAAGCTAAAGATAAATAACTCAACTTATTGCGAGTGGCGCTGAGATTGCCCTTCTGTGAGGCGTGAGTGGTCCGACAGGCCGAACGTGACCTTTAAGATTGAAAAGCACCGTGATCGGCACAGCACGACGATTCGACTCATAGGCCGGATGCGGGCGGATCACTTATCCGAGTTGGAGAAGCAGATAAGCGAGAGCGAATCGAAGATCGTGCTGGATCTGGAGGAACTGAACTTGGTCGACGTTGAAGCAGTTCGCTTCCTCGGGATGTGTGAAACACAAGGGGTCACGCTGCTCAATTGTCCCCCCTACATACGCGACTGGATCGGGAAAGAGCGAAATAAAAGGAATAGGAGAAAAACAATGCCTACGAAACCGGAACGAAAGGTTGCACTTGTTACGGGCGCCCTGACCGGCATCGGTCGCGCCGCTGCAATAGCCTTTGCGCAAGAAGGGGCAAAGGTTGTCGTGTCAGGTCGCCGAGAAAAACAAGGACAAGAGTTAGCCGCCGAGCTCCAGGTGCTCGGAGCAGAAGCCATTTTTGTTCGTACTGACGTCCGCAATGATGACGACGTGCGTAAGCTCGTCGATCAAACGGTTAATCGATTCGGGCGCCTGGATATTGCAGTCAATAACGCTGGGACGGAAGGCACACCCGGCCCGGTGACAGAACAAACTGCCGAGAGCTACGCCGCGACGTTCGACACAAATGTACTCGGCACGTTGTTGAGCATGAAGCACGAGCTGCGTGTGATGCTGCCACAGGGGAGCGGCAGCATCGTCAATGTCTCGTCCGCCTATGGAAGCATCGGCGCTGCTGGGGCATCCGTTTATGTAGCCAGCAAACATGCAATCGAAGGACTGACAAAATCCGCCGCACTGGAAGTCGCGGGCACTGGGGTTCGGGTAAATGTAGTCGCTCCGGGCACTACCGACACGGGCATGCTCACGCGCTTCACCAGCACGGACAAAAATAAAGTGGCGCTCGTCTCAACCGTACCGCTCAAGCGCTTGGCAACACCGGAGGAAATTGCTCATGTGATCACTTTTGTGGCTTCGGCAAATGCGTCGTACATGACTGGCGCCTCGATCCCGGTGGATGGAGGGATGATCGCGGACTAATTCTAGGCCGCCGGCATTGCACCCGACAACGAATTGTGGACGGTTTGTCGGCCAACCGGAAGCTATCCGGCTTCCAGGACGCGATTAGTAATTGGAAGTCGGATTCTCGTCAGGAAATCAAGCCCTGAAGAGATGTGCATTTCACAGGGCTAATGTTGAGTTCGGTAAACATTGGTCGCTGAGCGCATTGGCCTGAAGGCAACAGTTGAGCCAAGGGTCGCTTAGCCGGAAATGCGACTATTCGGCCAAGCGACGAGAAGCCCGTTCTAACTAAGCCTCCGCCGCCGGCCTTAGCTGTATCTCGCGCATGACGATAATCAAAACTTCAACTTCTTATTTCGCCTGCGCTAGCCCCGCAATAACTGCGGCAACTTTTTCGAAGGTCTCATTCCAGCCCTCGAGTTGTCCGCTGTTCTTTGCGTCTTCCATGGTTTCATTGCCAATCATGGTGAGTTTCGTCTGGCCGTTTCCAAAGTCCTCAAAAATAACCACGTCGCGAGCATCTTCTACGGGCTCATGTTCGATTCCATACTGCGCAGGATCAACCTTGTTTCCCTGCGCGTCGGCAAAGTACAGGGAGTAAACGATCTTTTCGTGAGGAACAATCTCGTGGTATTCCCCGCCATTCCAGCCCTCCTGCCCATCCGGCGATCTCATGCAGCAAAGAAATTTTCCTCCCACGCGAAAATCAATCTTGCAAACCGGCGCAGTAAAACCCTTCGGCCCCCACCACTGCATCACATATTTCGGGTTTGTCCACGCCTCCCAAACCAATGCGCGTGGAGCGTCAAAAACTCTGGTGATAACCATCCGCTCTTTCTCGTTAACTGTGTTTTTTGTCATCTCTGACCTCCGCTTTTTTCATTTGATTCACAACCACATCCAACCTGTCGAATCTCTCTTCCCAGAATCGGCGATAGCTAATGGCCCAGTCGCTGACTGTCTTTATCGCCTGTGGCCTAAGCGTGCACACGCTTTCTCTTCCACGCTTGGTCTTGATCACGATCCGTGCCCGCACCAGGCAGGCAATATGTTTTGAAATCATCTGCTGTGAGAGTGCAAACGGTTCCGTCAATCCATGCACAGAGGCAGGCCCATGGGAGAGTCGTTCAATCATGGCCCGGCGGGTTGGATCAGACAGAGCCGCAAATGTTGTATCTAACTTATCCACAACCATATGGTAGTGGATTATCCGTCGATGTCAAGTGTGGATTTTGGAGTTCCCGATTTCTGTCTCCTGATCTCTGAACCCTGACACCTGCGCTAATTTATGCTTCCCCATCCGCCGCGTATCGCAGTTGGGTGCATGGATGAACGCCGAAAACTGACATTTTTTCCTAGCACGCTTACCCATCCAGAGCCCCGGCCGTTGATCGCATCGCACCACGAAGCCATACATGACGCGGGTCGGAGTTGAGCCTCGGATGCCAAGCCATGAGGAAATGAAACGCGTGCAATTCTTGTGGCGCCTTCACGAGCCGCAACCTGCGGTCGTGTTTGATAACTGATGT
>Ga0210405_10000619_pt1 | contig 45830 bp, 41 predicted proteins | sample IncBWH11MmetaG_FD_155492 | JGI IMG/M metagenome (GOLD analysis project Ga0210405, IMG submission 155492) | Forest soil microbial communities from Barre Woods Harvard Forest LTER site, Petersham, Massachusetts, United States - Inc-BW-H-11-M | ecosystem: Environmental > Terrestrial > Soil >... | reverse complement strand
AAGGGTTTCGACGGTATAGGTTTCCGGCTGCAATTGCATGAGCGCCGCATAGCCCCGCGCCTCGTCGAGTTCGTGCACGTCGGCGCGTTGGAGGTTTTCGATGAGTTGCAGCTCGAGACACTGCGCGTCCGTCAGTTCGCGGACGCTTGCGGGAATCGTTTCCCGCTTTGCAAGTTTCGAAGCACGGAACCTTCGTGCTCCGGCCACGAGTTCGTAAGTTTCCGGTTCCCCGTCCGGTATCGGTCGAACGAGGACAGGTTGCAAGACGCCGTGCTGGTAGATGTTGTCCGCCAGTTCCGCCAGTTTGACTTCATCGAACTGTCGGCGCGGATTGGTTTTGGATTCCTGAATGCGATTGAGCGGAATGTCCTGAACTAAGGACGCGACAAGCGGAACAGCATTGCCTGTATTCACTGCGAGTGCGGTATTCATTTTCGATTTCTCCTTTTTTTCTTTTTTGCGTTTGAATTAATACTCGTCGGGCAAAAGAACAGTGGTTACGGAACGGTCGGCTTCGGTGATGACCCAAATTCTTGCGCCTGCGTTCGTGCGGTAACTGCTGAGGAGCCGAAAGCCTCGTTTGAGGCCGAGTTCGTTTTCCTTCCGGTCCTCTTTGTCGATGTCGCCCCAATCGCCGCATACGTGCCTCGACAGGAAGTCGAGCGGGGTTTGTCCGGCTTTGGCAAGAGAAGCCAGAGCCCCGGGTGTGGCGACAAGCTGACCAAGTGAAAACAAGGCTTTGTTCGTTGTTTCTTGCATGGAAGTTGCACTCCTTTGAAGGTTTGGTTTTTTTTGCCCTTCACGCAACGCGGAGCGGTGCATGAAAAACAAATGCCCTTCGTGGCGAGGGAAGGCGACTGTCCGTCCGCGCCGTCAAGGGCGCCTGTATTTGGCGTTCACTGGAGCGAAGCGGAAGCCCTTGACGGAAAGAGCGGACGGATCAGGCGCAGGGTTTAGCCAGGAAGGGCAGTGTGCGGAACTCTGTTTGGGAATACTCGATGAAATCAGCGAAAATGAATTCGTGTGCAACCGATACCGACTGACGCATTCGAAGCAATACTTGTCCGAACGATTTCAGGCTTTGGATGAATCAGGCATGGAAGATCATCCTCGCTACAACATCGCTCCGACACAGCAGGTTCTGATTGTCCGGAAAGAACAAGGTGAAAAGGTTCGTCACCTGACGACGATGCGCTGGGGCTTGATTCCGTCATGGGCGAAAGACATGAGCATCGGAAACAAAACACTCAACGCCCGGTCGGAGACGGTGGCGACGACTCCGGCATTTCGAGAGTCGATCCTCAAGAAGCGCTGTTTGATTCCGGCAGATGGATTCTACGAGTGGCGGAAGATGGGATCGGTGAAGCAGCCGTATTGCTTTGAAGTTGGCGACGGAGAAGTTTTCGCGCTCGCGGGACTGTGGGACGAATGGACGAGCCCCGACGGAGAGGTCATTGAAAGTTGCACGATCCTGACTACAGGTCCGAATTCGCTCGTGGAAGATTTTCACGATCGAATGCCGGTGATCGTGCCTCCAGAGAAATACGAGCTGTGGCTCGACCCAGACGTAACCGACTTCGCGGGAATTCGTGACATTCTGAAACCATACGAAGCGACATTGATGCGACGGCATCCCGTCAGCACAAAACTGAACAATTCGAAGCACGACGATGCCGAGTCAGCGGCCCCCATCACCCTCGAAACAGCGAAACAAGACTCGCTGTTCTAAGCTGGCGCGCACTCGTCCTAGTGAAGCCTTGACAATTCTTCCTCGTAGGGCCGAGAATCTAGCGGTAGGCGAACAAAAAACGAAACAAGTGAACTATGGCCGCTATCCTTATTAAGCAACGGAAACTCGAACCGGGTCTTGTCGGACGCGGTCTTGAAGGATTTCAGAGACGCTCTGCTGTCGAACTGCAACCGAGTGGTGTCAGGGAACTGGATGCGGTCCTGGGCGGCGGTTTTCCCCGGGGATCTTTGGTGGAACTGTGCGGAGATGCTTCCTCCGGCCGCACAAGCACAGCGTTTTCTTTGCTTGCAAAGGCGACGGATCGACAGGAAGCGTGCGCGTTTGTCGATGTTTCAGATTCCCTCGATCCGCTGTCCCTCGCGGCGGCGGGCGTGGACCTTGCCCGTTTGCTCTGGGTTCGCTGCGGAGAATCGGATGGCCGAGAACCGGATCTGGCGATGTCTTCCTACTTTGGCCCGGCCGGCAAGGAAATAGAAGATACACGTCGCCCTAATCCCCAAGGCAAAAAACAGAAGTACGTAAGCGGCTGGAGGCATCCGCGGGAGTTGATGCGCGGGGTCGAGCAGGCGATTCCCTTGGTGATGGGAAGCCGCGCCACTGCTTCGTCACTAAAGCCAATTCAGGTAGTGGCCCGCTGTGCGGGAGAACAAGTGGAGCGAGACCGCGAGCCGCCGCGCCGTGGAATTCTTCCTCCCAGATCTCTTCCGAAACTCGAAGGCGCACCAATACGCGAAGTGCGGTTCGAGACAAAAAGCATGAAGCCGTGGCGACGGCTTGAACAAGCTCTTAAAACGACGGACCTGTTGTTGCACGGGGGCGGTTGGGGAGTGGTGGTTGTCGATCTGGGCGGAATTTCCTGGGTGGATGCACGGCGTATCAACCTGAGTATGTGGTTTCGTTTCCGGCGTGCGGTCGAGAACACATCCACAACTTTACTTCTGCTCGGGGAGGAATCGTGTGCGAAGAGTTGCGCTTCGCTGGTTCTCCGCTGCCGGCGCAAAACAGAAAACTGGAATCGCGCTGCACCGGAAATTCCGACAGGAGCTGCAACGTTTGAAGGTTTTGAAGTTCAGGGAGAAGTGACTCGTTCGCGAGCGATGTCGCAGCCCGCGGACTCTGCTCGCTGGAAGATACGCACCTCATAGGCCGCTAGAACCTCGGTTTGTTTCCCTTTCCTCTACCAAGTTCAGGGGACGTACGTTGGCTTTCGCTTGTCTATTCGTTCCAGATTTTCCCGTGCAGGCCGTCGTCCGCCTTGAGCCTGAGCTCCGAGGTAAACCTGTCGCGATTCTTGCCGGAGCTTCTCCATTAACGAAAGTGTTTGCGGTGAACGAGGAAGCGCGGAACCTCGGGGTCGAAACGGGAATGACAAAGGTGCAGGTGGAGGCCCTCCGGGGAATCGCGTGGAGATGGCGGTCCGTTTCGCAGGAACTGACAGCGCACGCGGCGCTTCACGACTGCGCGTGGACGATTTCACCTCGCATTGAGGATGGCGAAAGACGCGAGGAGCAGGATTTTTCTGATACGGTTGTGCTCGACCTCACGGGCTGCGAGAAACTTTTCGGCACGCCCGATAAAATCGCGCAAGATCTGAAACGGATTGCTGCAGAAGTCGGATTCACGACCCATGTTTCGGTCGCGGGAAATCCCCACGCCGCTGTTTGCGCGGCGCATGGTTTCGCCGGTGTCACGATCATTCCCGAAGGAGAGGAAAATGTTCGAATCGGAAAATTGCCACTCGAAGCGCTCCGCGTTCCGTTCGGATTCATCGAGACATTACAACGCTGGGGCATTCACACCTGTGCGGAGTTTTCCGCTCTCCCTGAGGTTGCCGTGGTCGAGCGGCTCGGACAGGAAGGGCTCCGGTGGTGGCGACTCGCCCAGGGAAGAAACCACCATTCGCTGGTCGCCAGGGATTTTCCCACGACGTTCGAAGAGCACATGGATCTGGACTCTCCGGTAGAGCTGCTGGAACCGTTGCTCTTTGTCCTGAACCGGCTTCTCGAACAACTTTGCGGGCGATTGCGGATGCACATTCTCTCCATTGGAGAAATCACAGTCACCCTCGCGCTCGAACCTAAGGACTCGCGAAAGAAAGATGCGATTCTACATATCCGGACCTTGCGGCTTCCCGTCCCCGGCCTGGACAGCAAACTATTTCTGAAACTCCTGCAACTCGATCTCGAGGCACATCCTCCCTCATTGCCCGTCGTCGCAATTCGCATCCTGACTGTCCCCGCCAAGGCGCGCTCGCGGCAGCTTGGTTTATTCCTTCCGCTCTCTCCCGATCCGGAACGTCTTGAAGTCACGCTGGCGAAAATTCAAAACACAGTGGGAGAGAATCGTGTTGGCACTCCCGTGCTGCTCGACACTCATGGGCCAGACTCTTTTCGGCAGAACCGTTTTGTGCTGCCGGAGATAAAAGACAAACGCAGCAACACAGAAAAGCCTGCGACGGCGGCGATGCGGATTTTCCGGCCACCGCTTGCTGCAACCGTTGAGCTTGTAGCAGGCAAGCCAACGTTCCTCGCGTGCGACGGCGCCAGGCGGCAGATTCTCGCGTTCGCGGGGCCCTGGAAAAGAAAAGGAGATTGGTGGTCTGAAACTCCCTGGGCCCGCGAGGAATGGGATGTCGCCATCCGGACGCTGCGACCGAAAGTGCAAGCGGAACACGCTCAAAAAAGCGAGAACGAGACCGCGCTCTATCGCGTGTACAAGGACCTGTGGGCGAAACGCTGGTTCGTGGAAGGAATCTACGATTGAAATACGTCGAACTGCACGCTGCGTCGGCCTTCAGTTTTCTTGAAGGGGCTTCGCGTCCCGAGGATCTCGTCTCGCGCGCGAAGGAACTGGAGATGACGGCGATCGCTTTGGTGGATCGCGACGGCGTGTACGGCGCTCCGCGCTTTCACATGGCGGCGAAAACGGTTGGCATTCGCGCGCACGTTGCTGCGGAAATCTCGGTCGAAGGATTTGGAAGCCGCGCAGGATTGCATGATTGGATGCCGAAGGCTGGGCCCCTTCGGCCGGTGCGGTTGGCCCTGCTCGTGGAAAGCCGGGTTGGATACCAGAACCTCAGCCGCCTTATCACGCGTTATAAATTGCGAGAAAAGGAAAAAGGAACTGGAACGGCCACTCTGGAAGAGATCGCCGAACACGCGGAAGGCCTCGTCTGTCTGACGGGCGGCGAGGAAGGCGTTCTTGCGGCGTCGTTTTCGAGTCATGGTTACGACGAAGCGCGAAAAAGCGTGGAAACGCTGGCTACTTTATTCGGACGAAAGAATGTCTATGTCGAATTGCAACGGCACTGCGATCCCGTGGAAGAGCGCCGGAATCAAGCGGCGGTCCGGCTGGCGAAGTCATTACATCTGCCGCTTCTTGCGACCAATGGCGTTCGCTATGCAACGACGGCGGAGCGCGAACTTATGGACGTCTTCACCTGTATTCGCAATCACGCGAAGCTTGAAACCGCGGGAAGGCTTCTGGAACGGAACGACGAGCGAGCTCTTCGTTCCGGAGAGGAAATGAAAGAACTCTTTTCGGATTTACCCGAAGCAATAGGCAATACCAGCGAACTTTCGGCGCGACTCGGGTTCACACTCGCCGAACTCGGCTATGAATTCCCGCATTATCCCGTTCCCGAGGGAGAAACGATGGATTCGTTTCTCAGAAAGCGCACGGAAGAAGGTTTTCAAAACAGGTATGGCGCGAAACGCAATGAAGAATTGTTCGAACGGGCACAAAAACAAGTACAGCGGGAATTGGAGCTGATCGAGAAACTGAAGCTCGCGGGCTACTTCCTCATCGTTTGGGACATCATCCGGTTTTGCCGTGAAGAGAGAATCCTCGTGCAAGGGCGAGGATCGGCGGCGAACAGCGCTGTTTGCTACTCGCTGGGAATCACAGCGGTAGATCCCGTGGGCATGGAGTTGCTCTTCGAGCGTTTCCTTTCCGAAGAACGCGGAGAATGGCCGGATATCGATCTCGATTTGCCGAGCGGCGACCAGCGAGAAAAAGCGATTCAGTACGTGTATCAGCGGTACGGCCAACTAGGGGCCGCAATGACGGCGAACGTAATTACCTATCGCGATCGCTCGGCTGCGCGAGAAGTGGGCAAAGCTCTTGGGTTTGATCAAGAGACTCTCGATCAGCTTGCCAACGTTGTGGACAGCGGCGAGTGGAGAGGTCCCTCCGACAATTTCGAAAACCATTTTCAGCAGGTCGGCCTCGATCTCAATCACCCTCGAATCCGCAAATACTGGGAGTTGTGCGAACGCATTCAGGATTTGCCACGACATTTAGGCCAGCACTCGGGGGGCATGGTGGTATGTCAAGGGCAGCTCAATGCAGTGGTTCCGCTCGAACCGGCGTCGATGCCGGGACGTGTTGTGGTGCAGTGGGACAAGGATGATTGCGCCGACATTGGTATTGTGAAAGTGGATTTGCTAGGCCTTGGCATGATGGCGGTTCTTGAGGAGTGTCTCGAACTCATTCCGAAGCACTACAGCGTGCCTATCGATTTGGCGCAGCTTCCTTCGGACGATCCTCCGGTCTACGAGACATTGCGCAAGGCGGACACGGTGGGAATGTTTCAAGTGGAAAGCCGAGCGCAGATGGCCTCGTTGCCGCGCAATGCTCCGGTCAAGTTTTATGACCTAGTGGTGCAAGTGGCCATCATTCGGCCCGGCCCGATTGTGGGAAAGATGATGCATCCCTATATGCGGCGGCGACAGGGGAAGGAATCCGTGGCGTACGCGCATCCTTCGCTCGAACCAATCCTGAAACGAACGTTAGGTGTGCCGCTGTTTCAGGAACAACTGTTGCGTATGGCCATGGTCGCTGCGAATTTCACGGGTGGCGAAGCAGAAGATTTGCGGCGCGCGATGGGGTTCAAGCGTTCGGAAGAACGTATGAAGAAGATCGAGGCGAAGCTCCGAAGCGGCATGACGCAGAACGGTTTCCGTCCGGAAACCCAGGAAGAGATCATCACGCAAATCAGCTCTTTCGCCCGTTACGGATTTCCCGAATCACATGCGGCAAGTTTCGCCCTCATCGCCTACGCGAGCGCCTACCTGAAACAGTATTATTTGGCGGCATTCACCGCAGCCTTGCTCAATAACCAGCCAATGGGTTTTTACAGTCCCGCGGTTCTTATACAAGATGCGCGATTGCACGGACTGCGTGTCAGGCCCATCAACGTTCTTCAATCGGATTGGAACTGCACCATCGAGCATGTATTGAGAAACGAAAAGGACATTCCGTGTTTACGAATCGGGTTTCGGTACGTCCGCGGAATGAGAGAGGCTGCAGCGCAGAAGATAGTTTCGGAGCGCCAAAAGCGCCCATTCGGAGGAGTCGAAGATTTAGCCCATCGCGTACCGGAGTTACAGAAAGCGGAACTGGTGACACTCGGCGAAATCGGTGCGCTGAATCCCCTCGGAAATGGATTGCATCGGCGATCGGCGCTTTGGCAAGTCGAGCGCGCCGCGCGTCCGGGAGGTCCTTTGCTCGACACGATTCCTGAGCAATTGCAATTATCTCCACTGAGACAGATGACGGATGAAGAGCGCATGGTCGCAGATTTTCACGGAGCGGGCCTGAGTACGGGTCCGCATCCGATGAGCTACTGCCGCGAGGCTCTCTCAAAACAGCAGGTGAAACGAGCTTCTGATTTGGCCGGACTACCGGACGGCCAATACACGCGCGTGGCAGGATGCGTGATCGCGCGGCAGCGGCCTGGAACGGCAAAAGGGTTTGTGTTCCTGAGCCTGGAAGACGAAACGGGAATTTCCAATATCATCGTGAATCCCGACCTTTACGAGAAATACCGCAAAGTGATCAACCGCGAGAAGTTCCTGCGCGTAGAGGGAGTGTTGCAGAATCAAGACAACGTAATGTCGATAAAAGCGAGTCGTGTGTTGCCAGTTTCAATCAGTGCAGCGGAAACCGATTCACACGATTTTCATTGAGACTCGCCTCCGTGATTAGGAACGCGCGGAGAACAGTAAGATATCCGGTTCGCGCGCGAGCTCGGAAACGCGCTACTTTCGGCGTCCCAGGTGTCAAGCTATAGCTTTCTATTGGCGGGATATCTGACAAGCTATGACTTGACACTCAGTCGAATAGGGGCGGTTGAGCCGAGACATCCTCCGGATCGAGAAAATTGCTGATGCCGACACCGACGAGACGAAACCGCTGATGCGGTCCGTGGGCAACACGTTCCCTCAGCGAGAGCGCAATCGCCGTGAGCTCTTCGCATGAGGAAGGAGGGGAATAAGGTGTCTGGCTCCGAGTGAGGATTTTGAATTCTGCGGTCTTTAATTTGAGTACCACGGTTCGCGCAACCCGGGATTCTTTGCGCGATGCGGCCCAGGTCAGTGCAGCGAGTTTGCGGATCATCGGCTCTGTCTCGGCGAGCGGCACGTCGTGTTCGAATGTATCTTCCGCTGAGATGGATTGTGTAGGCCGATCGGGCACGACTTTGCTTTCGTCCACGCCGCGCGCCAATTCGTAGAGACGGACCCCGTAGCGTCCGAAGCGAGTTTCGAGCACGGACAGATCGAGGCGCCGCAAGTCCGCGATTATGTGCACTTCGAAGCCCTTGAGTTTTTCTTCCGTGACTTTTCCGACTCCAGGCAAACGGCCCACAGGTAAGGGTAGTAAGAACGCGTCCATCTCCTCAGGCTGAATAACAAACAGTCCGTTTGGTTTCTTCCAGTCCGAAGCAATCTTCGCTAGAAATTTGTTCGGCGCGACTCCCGCCGAAGCCGTTAGGTTCAATTCCGTACGAATCTGTTCGCGAATTGTGCGTGCCACTTGTGTAGCCGTTGGTAGCCCAGTCTTGTTCTCAGAAACATCGAGATACGCTTCGTCGAGGGACAGTGGTTCGATCAGATCGGTGTGCCGCTTGAAGATTTCGCGCACTTCACGCGAAACGGCGAGGTAGCGTGGAAAATCCGGCGGCAGGAACACGGCATTCGGACACAAACGCTCCGCGCGACTGACCGGCATGGCGGAACGCACTCCAAACCGTCTCGCCTCATAGGAGGCGGCGCACACGACGGAGCGATTACCGCGCCATGCGACAATGACGGGCCTACCGCGGAGTTGGGCATCGTCCCGTTGCTCTACCGACGCATAAAACGCATCCATGTCGATATGAACAATTTTCTGCACGGTCGTCTGCAACCATATTATTCCGGAGTTCCACTAGAGTGCGAGCGCCACTTGGACCTACAGAGGCCCGGAAACATCCTCCACGGATGCCACCGGGCCGGTGTTCGGAACAATCTGCGACTAGGATTCGATCGGTTCGCCGTCGCCAGCTTTTACCTTCAACTGGCTGATGGTGCATTCAGCAATTTCGATGTCATCGCGTACCTTGCCGAAATACTTCCCTTGGATGAGCTTTCCTTCGGCTCCGGGATGGCAGTAGAGGTAGCGCACTTCGACAATCTGCTCCACGCGTGGGAGTGGATAACGGTCCGGGACTCCCACTGTGCCCATGAAACGCGGTTGTTTGCCGTCCAAGAGATACAAGGCGATGGAACGATGGCCATCACTTGCTTTCTTGTTAGGTTTCGGGCCAACGATGAACGATGCCGTAGCAACAAACTTGCATTTGTAGTGCTGTCCCGTCCGTCCTCCCGCATAGGCGGCGTACCGATTCTTGCAAACGAAGCCTTCGGCATTCCCATCGTGCATCGCTTTGACGAAGGCGCGTTTGTCTTTCGGTGACATGGCCGTTTGGCAGACCCGCAATGTCTCGTGGACGCCACGAAAGAGCCGCGTAAGGTGTACGTAGCGGATTTCGTAGGGCTGGACGCGCAGGTCGGTGTCATTCACGCTCAGCAAGTCCCAGATGTAGAAGTGTGAATCGGTGATTTCCCCGTCCGCTAGAAAACCTTGCGCTTGCACAAGGTCTAGCGTTCCGGCCAACCGGGAATCGATGGGAATGATTTGGCCGAGTTTGTTGATCCCGGAATATGTTCCATCGACCTTTTGTACGGCGAGCCGCCGCCCGTCAAATTTCTGCTGGAACCACCAAGACACATCCTGTGCCAACTGCAACGCCTCCGGCTCCTCGATGGGGGTCAGCAATTCCGGCGTATGCCCCGAGTGTTCTTTCGTGGCAGGCAATCCAACGGAGATCGCCGGGTTGCCATTTGCGGTTGCTTCGGCGATTTGATAACCCTTGCCTACTTTTTCCCGAAGAATGCGGTCATAAACCCGCTTCGCTGCTTCGTAGGTCACGCCGCTCGCTTTCACGTCGCTCTGCAAGGCGGAGCCGCGCCGCCCCCATTGCGCCTGGACGGACCATTGGTCCTCCACGTTCTCCAACTGCAGCTGATAGACCTTGTCGGAACTGCCTCGCCGGAAATGCAGCGCTGCTTGTTCAGTTTGCATTGTTCGCTCCTTTGCGTTTTCGGGTTTTGCCCTTGGTGCAACGCGGAGCGGTGCATAAAAAGCAAATGCCCTTCATGGCGAGGGGAGGCGACTGTCCGGCCGCGCCGTCAAGGGCGCCGGGGTATGGCGTTCATTGGAGCGAAGCGGAAACCCTTGACGGAAGGAGCGGACGGATCAGGCGCAGGGTTTGGCCAGGAAGGGCAGGGAAAGAAAACGCTATAGTTGAGGAATGGGATCGTGCTTCGCTGTTAAGGAAATCCGATGGAAGGTACACCCTTCAAGTCTTTACTAGGCGACCAAGAAGTGATGCAACAGATCCCAGAGCGCTACCTAGATTTTCAGGGCTGCCTTAGGAGGTAGGACGAACTGAAAGATCTTGTAGCCATTGGAAAAAATCTCGGTCTCGAATTTCCACTCTCCTACTGTCATTCGATGCTCGATAACGTCGTCGACGCCCCGCCATCTGGATTTTCCGCAAAGCTCAGAGGCTTTAATGGTCGAGCCGCCCCTAATCTCAAGCGCAGAAAAATAGCGTTTCCGGAACGGCGCGGACGTGATCGTGTAATGAATCTTGTATTCCGAGTCTTCGAATTCTAGATCATCTGAGTCCCGTCGGACCTTGTCGAGAACAACGACGGCACACGGCAGCACGTGTCGCTCGGCGTAACGACGCATGGCGGATTCGTAAGAAGCTCCGTACTTGGGCGCTAATTCGGTAACGGTGCGGACGGACGACGGAAAACTAAGCGCTTCGTCGGTAAAGCGGTTTCCTTGAAACAAAAGCTCAGCGGCAATTTCGTTGGCTTCGCGCTCGATCCGTGTTTTTGTCCACCAGCTAAGTGTGGAATCGTCATCAAGGAACAACTTGCTTCTGTGTTCGGGCAATATGAAATGGCCAATTTCGTGAAAGATTCCAAACCGCTTTCGCTTCTCGCTTAGGCCTGATTGCGTCGCGACGAGACGGTCGTTGAAACTCAGGGCAGCACGCAAATCAAGAGTTTGTTTTTGAGACTCCGGCAGGAAATCCAATTCGTGCATGAAATCGAAACTAAGTTGCTCGAGTTTGAGGTAACCGAGCAGCTTGTCTTCGTCTGTAGGAAGGTGGTCAGCCGTGCCCGCTTCAAGCAGCAAGGCCTCAACGATTTCCTGTCGAGTAGGGGCCTGAGGCGTATTACTTGTTGGCTGAAAGTTTTGCATGTCGGCGTCTAATAAGTTCTGCAATTCGTTCTCGATCTTTTTCATTTAGATGAATGTTTGATTGCGTTGCCACGGCATCTTTGCCTTGGGCGGTTTCGCGAAGCTGTTGAACCCATGCAAGCGCCGCGTCGGTGGCTTTGGTTTCGGTGGAGGCGGGCAACTGCTCCTGGACCCATGCTTTTGCGGCGTCACTGGGTTTCACTTGAGTTTTATCTGAGTTGTAAAAATAACTAACGGGTACTTTATAAAGTTCGACAAGTTTTTGCAGCACTTCACCTCGCGGAACGGTATCTTGATTCTCAAGCGAGGAAAGCGTCGTCACGGGTACGCCGAGATTGTTGGCAACGTCCTTCTGTGAGCGGGCACCGCGAAGACGCCGTAGTCGTTCTCCGAAGTTTTCCATGGAAATCCTCCTTTGTCGATGCGTGGACGCGACCAGGTGCGTAGCTGAGAAATCGTTTCTGAAAAGGAGGGCGGCATGTAAGTGCCTACGGCATAAGAAGTTACGAAAGAAGGATTCTCTGATATGGTAGATACGATTTTTCCGTTGTTATTGTACGATAAAATCGTTATCATCCGTTCCAGAGCCGGGGCCGAGTTCCAACTGAAGGACAAGAATATCACCGAAGTTCGACGGAAAGTCAACGAAATGACGAAAGCGATACCAAAGGACGGGCCACTGGGATGAAGGGAGCTAACCTGGACTTTTCGAACGAATACGCCCGGAATGCGCGATTGAAACCGGCCTTGTTGGCGTCCTTGCCAGTCGCATTGGTAGCGGTGGGGTATGGTCTGAAATCGTCGGTTTTGCTCGGGTCTCTTTATGGGCCTTTGGCCGCGGTCGGGTTTACCTACCTGCTTGCTCACCTCACTCGAGATTTTGGCGTTCGAAAACAGGAAGAACTCTTTCGTATCTGGGGCGGAAAGCCGAGCGTCATAAAGCTCCGGCACCGAGACATCTCGCTGAATCCCCACACGCGGGCGCGATATCACGAGAGGGCTTCCGAACTGTTGGGGAGGCCGTTGCCCACCGCTGGAGAAGAGGAAGCCGATCCCGCAGCGGCAGATTCCCTGTACGAGGCCTATTCGAACGTACTGTTGGAGCGTACGAGGAACACGAAGATTTTCCGGCTGCTTTTCGACGAATTGATCAGTTATGGGTTTCGCAGAAATCTCCTGGCGATCAGACCTGTGGGGCTTCCTCTTTGCGCCCTATGCCTGAGTGTCGAGACTGGATTGCTTCTTCGGGGGTTTCAACTCACGGGAGTATTTGAGAGCACGAAGGCGGTTTTTGCGGGGCTGGATGGCTTCTTACTGGCTTGTTGGTGGTTCTTGATCACGCCAAGCTGGGTGCGACGCGCCGCGGAGGCTTACGCTGAGCGACTGTTGGCGGCATCGGAGAGCCTGAGAGAGAGTGGGAAGGGCGCGGTGGTAGGCGAGAAGCGGGCTTCGAAAAGAGGGGCGTCGAAGCGCTCCACCCGGCAAGTGGAAAAAGGAACTACTTAGATTTCGGGAGTCAGAAGAGTCAGGGCGTCTCGAAGTGTTGTCCGATGGTGGTGGAAAGAGATTAGGAGGAAGTATGAGCAAAGAACGCAAGACGATCGTCAGTTGTTTTCCGGTTGGAAATGGGGACATGACGCTCATCGCGTTGGCCGACAATGCGGAAACCAAGATTTTGACCGATTGCAATATACGCGAAGCTGCCGACGATCCCGAGGATGAAACGCGTGACGTTGCGGTTGATCTTCGGGACCGATTGAGGCGGGACAGCAAGGGGCGCCCCTATGTAGATGCGTTTGCATCTAGCCACGGTGATTGGGACCATTGTCGAGGGATCACGAAACATTTCTACCTTGGCTCGCCAGACAAGTACCCGGATGACGAAAAGGAGGACTGCGAGAAACGCATTTTCATTCGCGAGATTTGGTCGTCGCCGCTCGTATTCCGCCGAACTGGAAGGTTGAACAAGCTTTGCGAGGAGGCTCTTGCGTTCACGGTAGAGGCGAAGAGGCGCGTCAAGGTGAATCGTGAGAAAAACTTCAGCGGCGTCCAAGAGGGGGATCGGATCCTGGTGCTGGGCGAGGACGAAGAGGGGAAGACGGATGACCTCGGGCCCATTCTGGTGAAGATCGACGAGTCATTTTCCAAAATCAATGGTTCCCACAACCTGTTCTGCCAAGCACGTCTTCTCGCTCCGCTGCCGAAGTCGGACGACGATGAAGAAGAAGAGGTCCTAAGCCGAAATCATTCAAGCGTGATCCTAAACATCGATTTGCGAGAGAGCGTTTCGGCGGCTACCTGGAAGCGGTTCTTGACGGGCGGCGACGCGGAGGTCGCAATCTGGGAACGCCTCTGGGAGAAACACAAGAAATCACCCTCAATTTTGGCGTACGACTTGATGCAGACACCCCACCATTGTTCGTGGCACTCCCTTTCGTACGATAGCTGGTCAGAAAAACGCGAGAAGGCCGAAATCTCAAAGATTGCGCGATTGGCGCTTTCGCAAATTCGCAGCCAAGGAAAAATCGTCGCGAGCAGCTGTCCGATCAAGGACGATGATTGCGATCCTCCATGCTACGGCGCAAAACTCGAATACCAGAAGATCGTGAAGGGCGCTGACGGTGTGTTTTATTGCACCGAGGAGTACCCGACTACCAAATCGCCGGCACCCTTGGAGTTTTTGGTTACGGAGGCTGGATTTGAGGAGCTTGATGGAACGGCAGGTAAGGGTGCGCCAGCGATTCTGACTTCCGGAATCGTGGATGCGATCGGAGCGCGTGTTGCCGAAAGTGCTGCCGTGAAGAAGGAAGGCACTCGACGCTATGCGTGAACTGCCGACGCTCGAGCAGCGTCGGGAGCAAGCGATTCTGGAACTCGACGATTTTCTGTCCAGGGAATGCGGGGCGGTTCGCATTCCCTCCGCAGAACTATCGAATATTGGAGCCCGGGGCTTCGTGGCCGGGTGGCGCGTAGAAGTGCAACCGCTCCAACAATTGCGGAGGATGAACGTTTGTGTGGACGGATTGTTCCCGTTCTCGGCGCCGCGTTTTCAGTTGGTTGCGGGTCCGCCATTCTTGACGTGGCCACATGTCGAAAAGGACGGGACGCTTTGCGTAGGAGACGAAACGCAGACGACGGATCCGTCCCGCCCGGTTGCCGTCGCAAGACAGCTCTTACTGGAGAATGTTTTTCCACTTCTTCGAGCGTGCGAAAATGGCAGCAATCGAGAAGACTTCCGGACCGAGTTCTACTCCTATTGGAATGCAACGGTGCCGGAAGGAGAGCCGCCCATTCATAGCCTGCTTGACCCGCAGGGACCGTCAAGAATCGTGCAAATCTGGCGGGGGCAGTATTTCTCTGCAGTAGGCGAGACGGAAGAGCGTGTCCTTCGCTGGTTAAGAAATCGATATGGGGATCAGAAGCAATTTGACGCGACAGAATCGTGTTGCCTGGTGTGGATGAATCAGGTCTTGCTTCCCTCAGAGTATCCGCGACGCTCGTCCGATGTTCGAGAGATCGCAAAGCTGTCTGGAGCGTTGGAATTGCTACAAGAAATGGCGGGTAGGGAGCGTCGATGCATCCCAGCCATCCTTGCCTCCTCGAGTTCCAACGGACCGTGCTTCTGCGCGGTCACGATTTCAAGTGCGCAAAAGGCAGATATTCCTGGATTTCGACGTGGGCATGTTCCTGAGAAGATTCTGGCTGAGCGCGTCTTAGGTAGCTCGGCTTCGATAAACAGGGCGACAGTTGCGCGGGCCGATGCATCGTGGATTCATGGACGTGGTCAAGATGCTAGACAGTCTATCCTGACGGGACGCCGCGTGGCGATCGTCGGATGTGGAGCGATTGGCGGTCCTGTCGCATTTGAACTGGCGATGGCGGGCGTGGGATATCTAATGCTAGTCGACCCGGACAGCCTTGGATGGGCGAATGTGGGAAGGCATCCGCTCGGTGCTGATTCCGTTGGTCTCAAGAAGGCGTCGGAACTCGCCAAGCGGCTGACACTAAGCTTTCCACACGCACAATTTGAAAGTAGAACTGAAGAACTGCGTGTTGTTCTAGAGAAGGAACAAGACCTCCTGATGGATTTTGACCTTGTTGTGTGTGCAACGGGCATTTGGTCTGTCGAGAGTGCGCTAAATGCCTGGCACCTCAGGGCGAAGCGTCCCGCACATGTACTCTACGCGTGGACCGAGCCACACGCGTGCGCGGGTCACGCTGTGGCAATTGTGCCCGGCGAAGCATGCCTCCAATGTCAGTTCACGGAATTCGGTGAAGCAAAGAAAGTAGTCACGGAGCGGAGAGACAGGAGCGAGCGACACGAGCCTGCGTGTGGGGCCGTCTATCAACCATACGGACCAATCGAGCTTTCCTGGGTGACCGCATTAAGCGCAGGCTTGGCGTTGGACTGCTTGCTAGGAAGCATTGCGGGTTCAACTCACCGCGTATGGGCAAGTCCAAAAGCGCTGTTGGATGCTGCTGGAGGGTCGTGGAATGCCGACTGGATTGGAGAGAAGAAAGAACGTGAAGGCGGCGGATTCCTAGAGGAGTGTCGGTGGGAAAGAGATTCACACTGTGCGATTTGCGGTTAGTACCCTTCGTGCCAAATCATTGGAATTTAAGGTTGGCGAGTCCGGACAGGTTCTGACAATGAGCGCCCGTGTATTGAAGCGTTTCGAAAAATATCAACAATGGGAAGACGGTTCGGCGGAAGCTGGGGGACAACTGTTTGCACGACTCTCATCGACGGATGTCGTGATTGAAGAGGCGACAGGTCCGAGGGCGTCGGATTTGCGGACTCGGACCTTGTACGTGCCGGATCGCGCTGCCGAGCAGGCCGAAATCGATTCTTGGCACACAAGACGGCTGCACTATGTTGGCGATTGGCACACACATCCCGAACTGCACCCAGAACCGTCGGGTAGTGATAGAGAAAGCATACGAGAGTCATTCATCCGTTCAAAGCATAGTCTGCGTGGGTTCTTGATGGTGATCGTTGGCACTGCTGAGTTTCCCAATGGCCTGTATGTTTCATTGAATGACTCGGAGAATGAATTGGTACTGGTTCCACGCGCCCATGGATCGCATCGAGAAAAAGGCCTTGCGAAGAGTGGACGGGCGGTCTAGATACGGTCACATACGGCGAAATGTCAACGCCGCCGACTTCTGAAATGTCGGATGGAAGGAATGCAGATCTATTTCGATGAATCGGGAGACTTCAACCCATCAGAGCCGAGCCGACCGAAATTCTGTTTTGTGGTTGGGCTGATCATTCCGGAAACGGCCGCCGGTGCTTTCCATGACGACTTCGACTGGTTCCTGAGCAAATTAAGTCCGGCCGAATTTGCGCGGGGCGAACCGAAAGGGTCGTTACTGTCGCTTCCGAACCGAGCAGTCCTGCTCGAGATTCTGAAGGCACATCGCGACATAATGCTGGCGCCGATCTCCGTGAATCTTGCATATGAGGATCCGCGGATGTTTTCGGACGCACCCGGGAGGATTCGCTCGCTCATAGAGAGCGGACTTCACGTCGAGTCGTCGCTGATGACGGTGGAAGAAAGAAAATTGCTGGCGCGCCGAATCGGGAGGTTGAGCGGACCCGTACTGGTGCGGCTCATTTCCTATGGGATTGCTGTGCTGAAAGCCGTCGAGGCTATCGCTTGTAGATATTCTTGCGAATGCTTTTATTCGAGCTACGAGCCAATTCACGTGATCTTCGATAAGACAGTGAGAAGCGGTGCCAGAGAGGAGTTGGTTCTTCGAGACGCGCTCTTCGGTTGGATTGAACAGTGGACTCATCGAGCCCCGATGAAGATTCCCGCCAACCTCGGCGAATCGCATCCACTCGTGTGCCTTTATGCGAGGAAAGAGTCGGAACGGTGGGCGTTCGATTTACGGAAGATGTTAGGGGGGAAGATTTCATTTGAGGATTCAAAGCACGCATGGCAGCTCCAGGTGGCTGATTTCGTTGCGAATACATGGGCTCAAACGCTTGCCGATCATGATTTGAAGAGAGGGTTTCACTCGTTGTTTCGGGATCTTCACCGAAAGAATGCCCTACCGGATGAAACACCCCTTGGCGTAGTTGCGCCGACGGACCGCACGGAAGTGGTGTCGGCCCCTGCATACCTGGAGGTTTTTGCGAGGATGGCGGCGGGACTGCCGAAGATTCTGCCCTGCGGGTGAGTGCGTCCGGAGAGTTGGATCAGTCGAGGGAATTTCGCGGCGGCATTGCTGCATTCGCCGGGGACCTTAATATGAGTTGACTGCGAAGGCCTATCGCTATATCATGGCCGTGATAATTAACGTGGCCATGATAACTACCATGGCCGTGGTAATACTATGCCAGGCCATCGCCCAAATTCACCGATCAACAATGAGGCCCAATTCGGGCGGATCGTATCCGAACTCTTCCGTGATGACGGTTGGAAAGTCCTCCAAGAGCCCCGCGAGCCGAATGCTGCGCCTGACTTCGTCGTGTCGGGCCACGGAAAGAAACTGGTTGTTGAATTGAAGCGAGCTTCCGAAGGCCGTAAGGACCGGATCATTCCGTTGCTCTCGCAAGCGGCGCTCGAGGCGGTCCACTACTCGCGCGTAATTCCTGGTCATCCAATTCCCGTAGCGCTCGTGGGCGCGAACCGTATCTCCGATTCGGTTGCCGACGAAGCCATACAATTTCTGCGCGAGCGTGCGCCCGAAGTGGCGATTGGAGTGCTGGATCTTGAAGGTCTTCGATTGTTTGCGGGTCATGGCTTGGAGTCGCTGAATTCAGCGAGGCGCCCTCAAAGCGATCTCCCTCCGTCGAAAGCTCGTGCTCCGCAGCTCTTTTCCGACTTGAACCAATGGATGCTCAAGGTTCTTCTCGCCCCTCGAATTCCAGAACTAAATTTGTCGGCCCCGAGAGGCCGCTATCACGGACCTTCGCAGCTATCGGAAGCTGCCGGTGTCTCGGTCATGAGTGCATTTCGTTTCGTCGAGGAGTTCTCGAAAGAAGGCTTTGTCGAGTCCAGCTCAGGAGTGCTGCAGGTAGTTCGCTTGAGAGAATTGATGAACCGGTGGGCTGCTGCGAGTCAACGACGCGTTCTGGAAATCCCTATGCGTTGGGTACTTCACCGCGGCAAGAAGGCACTTGGGAGTGCACTCCGTTCTTATCAGTCGGAGCGACTAATGGCTTCGCCCAACTTAAGCGATCAGGAATCGTCGCCGCGAGCGCGTTTATGCCTCGCCCTATTCGAAGCCGCCGCCGCCCTCGGCGTCGGGTTTGTACACGGAGTGAAACCATACCTGTATCTGGAGCGTCTGAACGCGGAGATGATGAAGGAACTAGGCCTTTCGGGAAATGCCGAGGAAAAAGAAGCGGACCTTTTTGTGCGCATTCCGGGAAACCGGGAGAGCGTGTTTCGCGGAGTTGTGCGGAAAGATGGCGTTCCAGTGAGCGACATTCTTCAGGTCTGGCTCGACGTCAGCCAGCATCCATCACGAGGCAAGGAACAGGCAGACCTCATCTGGAGGAAAATTCTCTCTCCTGCGTTTGAATTGCACAAACCATGACCGAATTAGATCCCGAACTCGAAGCATTCTCGAAATTCGTTGTTGCGCTGGCGCCCTGGCTCGGCGAACTCGTTGTTGTCGGCGGGTGGGCGCATCGTTTGTATCGTCTCCATCCCCGTGCGAGAAAACTCGACTATGTTCCACTGACAACACTCGATGGCGACGTTGCTGTACCACCGAAACTTAAGAAGGAAGAATCGAACGTGCGGAAGAGCTTACTGGATGCTGGGTTCGAAGAGGAGTTCATAGGCGAGGATCGGCCGCCGGCGACGCACTACCACTGCGGGAATGGAGGCGGTTTTTACGCGGAGTTCTTGGCGCCGCTCGAAGGAAGTGAATACGACCGAAGCGGGAAGCGGAAAGCCACGAAGGAGCTGAGCGGCATTTCCTCTCAGTTGCTTCGCTACATTGAGATTCTCCTGATTTCGCCCTGGAAGGTGGAGTTAAGCGAAGAAAACGGATACGCGATATCGCCGAAGCGTTCCGTGCAAATCGCCAACCCGGCTAGTTTCCTAGCGCAGAAGATTCTTATCCATGAGCAGCGCGACTATAAGGACCGGGCCAAGGACTTGCTGTACATGCACGATACCGTCGAACTGTTTTCGGAAACGCTTGGCGAATTGCAAAAGCTTTTTCGCGGCACGGTTGCGTCAAAGCTCCATCAACGACGGCTAGCAGAAATCGATGGAGCTCCTGAAAAACTATTCGGCAAAGTGGATGACACGATTCGCGACGCTGCCCTCATGGCAGCCGGGAGAAAACTCAGTCCGGAGAGGCTTGCCGAGACGGCGCGAGCCGGATTGGCAGAGATCTTTGGAGCGAAAGCTGCGTAGTTGTTCCCGAACATGCCGCGCGCCTAAAGATTCGCCGACTTCACACTAGAAACGTTCCAGTAGCGTCGATACGTTCAATTCGAATCTGGCGGACGATAAGGGCTTACTGCGGGGTCCGGCTCACCAAACGTAAATATGAGCCAGTCATCATCTTCGGCGGGTGTGCCCTTCTCGACTTCGATCTTCGTGATTAGCCTACCTTCGTCGAGGTGTCTCAGGAATGGATTCCTTCGTAGACCATGCATGTCCTCGAAGGATTTGATATCTTTTTGCGCGCCGAGGAGTTCTTGAATGGTGCGCAACGACATCTTGAACGTGCGATCTGTCAACATGTACCCTCCTTCGAAAGAATTTCCGTGGTTTGGAACTCCGGCGCGAAGTAGCCACTCTAGATGATTTTTTGCGTTCACAGCCGTGCGAGCCGGAGGTGGAAGGAAACGGTGAAGTGTTTCAACGGATTGTCGAATCTCGGGATCGAGGGAATTGTAGTCCTGGTTTTGATAGAGACGCTGTCGAATGTGCAGGTGGCCGGGCCCAATGTAACCGGAGCGATCCGTAAGCACCGTCAGTGTCACAACGAATGATATGGACGTGTGGTTTGCCAAGAAACGTCGAACCACATCGTCTAGGTGAAATGAAGACCAATCGTTATGTCGTTCAGTTGTCAATAGATCACAACTGCCGTCACAAAGAATAATTCCGAATGCACCCGAGAGCTTTGAGTCCTTGAGTTGCCTTGCCTTCTTTTGAAGAGCTCTTGCGACAGGATTCGACTCGATCGAGTGGGCAAGGGTGAAAACAGGGTGCCCTCCTGAGAGTCCAGTCGAGGTGGGGTCGAATTGGATCGCGACGTCGGCCTCATCATTCTTCACTATGTATTGATGTCGCTTGGTCGGAGAGGCTTTGACTGCTTTCAGGAATTGAGTGAAGTCGCGATTGAAAATCACGCGCTTAAAATGATGCGAATGGGGTAGGTGCAGCTTCTTGCCTACACGAACACCCCTGTAGATGGGCATCGGCGAGATCGCACGCACTTGAAGGCCGAAGCTGCCGGGACTGTGATCGGGAAAAGCCAAATTGAGTCGTCTCTGAAAATCTTCCATCAACAGCTCATACGGATTTTCCTCATGAAGGCGTTTGTCCGAAACGGTCCGAACGTCGATGATCAAAGAATTCGAACTGCGATGTGGAGTGAACTGAAGATCTGGTCGCGTCGCAACGGTGACTGGTTCGTGGATAACTTTGCCGAGTTGGGAAAATGCCACGAGAACGGCTAGTTCCCACTCGGAAGGAATTGTTTCGTCCAAGCCTGCTTCGAGAAAGCGAAGTTTCCCTACGATTTCTTGTGGAGTCAGAAATCGTGACGCTTTTTCGAGCAGATTCTGAACTGTCCTTCGCGAGAAGATACTCATTTCACGCAGCGTAGCGAGAATAAGCGAACAAAACTACTGGGGAAACGAGGGACACAAAGGCACCCGGACTATTGTTGAGGCAAGTCGGAATCCAGTTGGCGCCCCACGTTTCGTAGTTGTTCATTCAGGCTTAAGGCTGACGGAACTGCTGCTTGCTCAATGATTGTTTTGAGCCTGGGGTACAGATGGGCTGCACGCAAGAGCTGTGCATTCGAGTACAAAGCTGCTTTGGCGGGGAGAAGATAAGTAGGCAGACCTCCCTTGGGCAAAAGAGCGAGAAGATAGGTGTCATCCTGAGTCATAAAGTCGATGAAGGTGGCCGCGTCTTTGACACACTGATCTTTGCATTTCTTGTCCAAAGCGAACGAATCCACCCACGATATCGCGTGGGTTCCTTTATCGTCCAGAGGGAACTCTTCGACGGCGAAATCGCTGTCCTTGAGACATTTGTCAGCTGACGGGCATTTTGTCTGGTCTGCAGCGGCAGCCAAGGCACCACTCAAACTTTCCGAATATCCAACCAAAGCACGCGCACGCTTTTCGGCGAACTCCTCCGCAAAGAATGGTGTCTGGTGGTAATCGGGCTTGCGACAGCCTTCGACTAGGCACATTTTGGAAACGGCCAGCAAGTCATCTTTGATTGTGGCGTCATACAAAGCTATGTGTTGTCGTGCCTGTTCCAGATCTCCGTATCGGTCAAAGGCCACATTGAGATAAAACTCTCCTAAGGTGGACTTTCCCATGAGGTCCACCGCTAAGCCCTGATTCGCCGCGGGTGTTTGACCGATCGTCCTCAAGAGTTCGGTCAGTTGTTTGACGTTGAGAAGTTTTGTGTCTGAAGAATTGAAGAAGAGGAAGTTGCCACACACCCAGTGCGGCGCGCCGTAGCGCTTCCCGTTTGCCATTGAGCCCGTTACAGCATTTTTTAATAGAGTGGCGTCGGACAACGCCACACCCGGGGGCAGTTCTTGAATCTTCTTATTCACCGCAAAGTCGTACAAGAACACGGAGTCCAATTCATAGACATCAGCGTCGGCACACCCGATGTATTGAGCAGCAAAAGGACCATAGTAATTGTCCGAGAGGTCGACTATTTCCAACTGAATGTCAGGGTGCGAGGCTTCAAACCGAGCCTTTACCGCGCTTTTGAATGATGCGAAGCCTGGAATGAAGGGATAAAGCACCACCCTGAGTGTGCGGGAAGATCCAGAAGCGTTAGCGGATTGCGGCTGCGTTGACGTGACGGCGCACGTCTGTCTCGCTATGGAGGTCTGACTGAGCGCTGCCGAAATTACGACCAAGATCAAGAAACGCATAGTGAACTCCTAAAATTGCTTGCCAGCTTGTTGTGTGTTTGTGTCGATGGTCTTCGGTGCAAGCCAGTCAGTATCAAAGATTTGTGACGGTTCTACCACGAGACGGCTATAGATATCAAGTAATTCAAGATGGCCGTAAAGGTATAAACGCGGATGTGATATGCTTCGCGGCCTCGATGCCGTAATCGGGAGACTAACCATGTCCAAAGGCAGCCATGCGCTCAGCCGCTACATTTCTAACTTGACCTGCGTACTAGTGATTGTGCTGGCTTCGTTCGTGAACTCGTGCGGCGGGAAGAATATCGGTCAAGAATTGGACGACATTCAGGGTCGCACAGTGTCGACGGCCGGGCAGTTAGGAAGTACCGCTGGACTTACAGAACTCCAGTTGCTCGATACGTTGGCGATGAGAGTTCAGGAGTTGCGGGTACAGTGGAAGGACATCCTTGGTGACAGCATCGCAACACTCGATCTCGAGCAACAGAAAACCCTCGACACCGTGTCTCAAGCGGTAGGAAAAATCGACACGCTGATTGATCATACGACCAAGCTTGAGGACCTGGCCGTCTTAGATGTAAATGTGCTGTTGGCAAAGGCCGGTCTGGCACCTTCGAACGAAATTCGTCGCATCGTTCCATCTGCACAGTCCCACAAGGATTCCGGCCTATACAGTTACGAGGTAACTCTTCCGCTGTTTGGCACAGGCAACGAGATCACCGGTATACGGTTGAACGGTGTAGACGTCGCAAGTTGGAAAAAAGACCTCCCTCCCCATGGCTTCCGATTGGACATTCCCAATGGACTGATTGAGAAATCATTCAACGATTGGGATCTGGCAAAAGGGCAGCTTCAGATCGATCTCGAGACGCCAGAACCTTGGTGGAAGATTTGGAAGTCTTCGCTCAGACAGACAGTAACCGTCAATACGGGACTATTTCCGCGTCATCCTCTTCGTTATTGGTTTGCGACGCATCCACATCATTTTGCTGTCGATCGAGATGACGCTCACTTGGAGAAAGTCAATTCGCCTGTAACGACGATCCCTGGCTGCGGAGTTAGCGGTTGCGAGTGGTGGTACAACATATGTGCAACTGCGCCGGTCGGAACGGAACCAATCGGAAATCTCGTCGAACAGCACGACAGTTTCAACGGTTGGGGAGAGTTTCATCCGCCACCCTCCGTAACTGCTACCTTCATGACGTCGATCTGAAGAAATTGCCGGCAGTGGTCGTAGGCTACAACACTACACTGATCAGTCAGATTGCTCCCTACCTTCCCGACCCTCCCAATGTGTTCATACCAAATGCCGACCTTTGGTGGAACAGTCCGGTGGGCAGGCTCCTTAGGGCAATTTGTGCTACCAAGGACTTGTATATTCCGCAACATCGCAATAATAACCCAGTGCAGTATGAGATCGATATTGCTCAAGCTGCTAGCAAGATCACAGAGTCTTTCGAAATTGCCCGCAAAGAGGACGAACAGTCGGAGACGCCTCTCCAAGCGGGATTGGAGCTTATTGTAGCTCCTCCCTTTGAGGGTAAGGATGGCGAGCGCGTTCCACCCCTGTCTACCCTGCTTGGATCTAGCGGGGCGTTCGACATTCTAGGCCTGACTGTGCCGTACTCCGTGGGCGGCAGTGAGGCACCACGCATCACCTGGGAAGAGCTACGTCAATCACTGTCTACGCGCGGACGCGCCAATATCCCGTGGATAGACCGACTGGAAACCAACATTCGCTTGGCGACTGCGGGCAAGAAACCGCAGCCGGATGACGTCACGTTTAGGGGTGGCGGCCAGGATCGCCGCATATACCGTGCGGTATTAACACGGTACAAGCTCTACAAGAATGGCAAACGCCGGTTTTACGTTCTACTGGTTGAAACCTTCGACCGCAGATTTGTCGGTGATCCAGACACGTCGCTGCTTCTGACCGCGCTCACGGTCGCGTCGCGCTGGCGTTTCACCTTTTTCGAACGATGGAACGAAACGCTCGAGCAATTTGGCAGTAGGCGCTCGGACGCCGAGTTTCTGGATGCATGCAAACAACTCGAATACAATATGGAGTGGATAGAAAATGAGGGAGTGGAACTTGGGGCGAACAGCTCGGATGCGATGGTGCACGCGTTTGGAGACCAGCAGAAAGCCCGCGTTGAACGCTTCTATAGTGATTACTATACCGCCAAAGATAAAATGCACAGCCGGTTGCCGGGGACCTTCGAGAAGGTTAGTCCGGAGAAACGAACAGAAGTGCAAGGTGCAATAATCGAATTCCTCACCGCCGTGAGGGACCAGAACGACGAATTCCTCGAGCTGTGCGTCCAGACCTATGCTAAAAGGCTCCACATTGATAGGTAACGCGCCAAATATCTAGGTAGTGTTGCAAGTTCAAGAGCAAAAGGAGACAAGTTTGTTGCCGAGCGTCGGTCGTGCGTTCTTGGGCTGCCAAGGCAACGGATAATGCCGGGTTCAGCCCATCATTTCGCGATTCTTTCAGGTCACAAAACAGCTTAGATTTTCTCTCGGTACAAGATAGTGGCCGAGGATTAGAAGCGGGGCGTGCTTGAGCGCGGACACTTCTCGGATTGGAGTGCGTTAACGTCAACTTGAGGTATAACACTTATCCACTGAATTAGAATCCTTGCGGGGTAGAAGCCTATTCTGGAAAATTGGGACATTTCGGGCAAGCGTCCAATACCCCTTAGCTTGCCAACAAAGGTTGCGAATGATAAAGGACGTTATAATTCACAAAAACCGGCCGTAGGGATAGAGGCAATATGGCGTCCTCACGCTCAACTGGGTTTTTGCGCTGGGCTTGCTGTCCTGCCAATCTTCTGCAAACGCGGAAACGATTCCTATAAAAGGGCGAGAAAGAATGCGGCAAGGCTGTCATATCCATAGCCGCGAAGAATAATCCGGGGGCATCGAAGAAGGGGCAATCATTTTCGATTTTCAAGGCGCGGAGGTATGAAGTCTTGAATTTATTGAAGAAGAAGGAATCAGATGACACGTCATCTGCGGCGGCAACCCTAAGCGAGGACGATCTCCGGTGGTCAAAGGAGATTGAAGGCGCTTTAGCGGAGAATAAGTGGGAGGAAGCAGAGCTCCTTTTGTTAACGAGGGAAGCGCGCACGGCAGATGCCTCCTGTCGCCTCTATAAAGAGAGGGACTCCCTGATAGAGGCTTGGGGGCTGCAAGTGCAAGAATTTTCCGAACGAGATCGCCTTCGGTTGATCATGGACCTGCGACGGATGACATTCGGCATCCTCACTGATCCGTGGATCAGATCGCTCCTGGCAAGGCTCCGAAGATTCCTCACTGCCTCAATAAACATCATCGTTAAGCTCGCTGCTGCGTTCCTCATTGCAGCCCTAGCGGGCATAGCTCATCACATCGTCGCCGCCCATATTGACCGGGCATTCGACAGCTGGTTACGGCAGTACATTGCGCTCGTAGCATTCATCCTCGCTTACACGGCGCTCGAGAAACCTCTGGAGCGAGCACTCGAGGAACTGGTCGCGGTGGTTCGCCGGTGGGGTCTTGAGAGAGAAGCGGAAGGCGCTTATCTCGACGGAATAAGGGTCCAGCAACAAGAGGCGGAGTTGTCTGGCCGGCGGGCATCGCTTGCAAGTGGGCCGCGCAAAAGTCCAACAATAGACTAGTAGTGTCGGTTATTGGGGAGCGAAGAACTCTGGACACTACCGAATTCTTGACTATGGGATGTTGGCGATAACGTTCTTTATCGCAACTTATACAACATCGCGCATTATGTCCAGAAGTCTCAGGGGCTGTACCGGAAGCGCGAAGGGGCAAGGGGTGTAGTGTGCCTACTAGATCCAGGCTGGCACAACGGTTCGACGAACCAACAGCGGGGCACTTTTGCACTCTCTCACATAAAGGTCCGCTACTTCTTTGGACCGTTCCTTGCCGATTCTTGAATTGGTAGTCGGCCTCCAGAGACCCAGAGATGCCCCGCGATCAGAGTTGCTCCACAAAGACCGGATGATTTTCGTCGGTATCCTGATAGTAAGAGATTGTCGCGTTCTTGCCTTGCAATTCCATGATTGCATAGCCGTGCGCGAAGAAGGCATCGCCAGCCTGCAATCTGAAATCTTCTACCGGAATCTCGGCGTGCAACGGCTTCACCGGCACTTCCTCCAAGCCGACCGGAAACCCCCCGTGTCCGACGCATCGCGCTAAGACGCCCATCTGCTTCTTGTACAGAACAAGGTTATGCTCGTGACCCCACAACCAGATTGCGAGCTGCGACAGCAGCGGACCGATCTGCGAGCTCAACTTATCGTTGACCGCCTGGCCCGGTGGAACACCCTCAAAAGCACTGAACAGTTGATGGTGGGAAAGCAGCACCGTGCGTCGTACGCCAGCCTGATCAAGCCGCCGCTTCAGCCAATCCACCTCTGTCTGTTCCAGGAACGTCGGCTCGTTCGCCGCTGGCTTTCGATCGTGTAACCCGGTATCGAGCGCCACGAACTGCCAGTTGGCGTTGCGAAGGCAAAAATAACTTGATGGCTGACCCAGTTGATCAATTAGACGGTAATATGGGACGCCACCGGCGAACATATCGTGATTGCCGGAAAGCGTGAAGGTTGGAGTGGTAGCAAGGTTTAGTGTCGAATTCCATATCTGATAGAAATAATTCTGCACCTCGAAGTCGGTACCGGAATAATAAATATCCCCCAAATGGATTACGACGTGGGGATTCTTCCGACGAATTTGCGCCAACACTGCCTTGGCTGGATCTTGCCCCGTGCCCCAATCCCCCACAATCGCGACCTTCGTGCCGGGGTCGTCCGGGAGTTTCCCATCAATCACATACTGATCGATATGCTTGTAAACGCGGTAAGGCACAATTCCATTCTCTAATTGAAATTTGACGTATTTGTCGACCGTTTTCAGCCAGCCCGGGTCACATGGGCTGAATTTCCCCAACTGTTCACGGAAGATCGTCTCCTGCTCTGCATCCCCCCTAAGGATCGCGCCGGCCAATTTACGCGCCACGTTAGAACAATATTTCGCCACGTCCAAAGCGCCTTCCGCAGCTGCAGGAGCTATTGCTGCGGGCGGCTGCAACGGCTGTCCCAGATCCTCGGCGGTGAGGTCAATGGCAGCCCCTCGGACCATCGAATTGCTGATATCGGGCCGGGTGACCACAGGCGCGCCACCAACTTCCTGCGTACGGGCCGTGCCCGTCTCCCGGGCCACCACTTCGTCCACCGCGGACTGCCACAGCGACAGGTCCCGATCGCGAAAATTCCGTTTCAGTTTTGCCATTCATCTACTCCTATACCGAAGTTATCGCGCGCATTAAGTCGATCAAGCCCGCGCCCTGGAATGCAGGATTGCGCCCGAGGTCGGTGGCAGTCTTCAGGAAAATGCGCTTCACCGCCCCAGGATCGCCGCGGAATTCGGGGTGAACAGAAAGAAACGCCGCTGCCGCCCCAGAAACGTGCGGGGCCGCCATGCTAGTGCCGCTCCGTTCTTGATACTCGTAACCTTGATCGAGACAAATCGAGCAGGAAATCACCTTTTCTCCTGGGGCGACTAAGTCCGGCTTTTGACGTCCATCCCCCGTCGGCCCCTTGGACGAAAAATAGGAAATGCCGAAAGTGTGGGGCTTCGACTTGTGTGCCGACCCTACCGCAATTGCATCTTCAGCGTTGGCAGGGTCCGTAATCGAAAGAGCAATCCATGTCGGCACTTCCTGGCCCGTATCGAGCTTGGCGGTGCCGTAACCGGAGTTCCCGCACGAAATGACCACGATAATTCCCGAAGCCACAGCGCGCGCGACTTCGTCACAGAGCGGGCTATGGCCGCAGCCGTACCATTTGGGATCGAACGGGTATCCCATGCTCAGGTTCGCGCCATCCACCTTGATGCTCCGGCTGGATTGGTTCAACTTGCGCAGATATTCCAGTGCGAGAATTGCGTTCGAGCTCGATCCAGAGCCGTTGTCGTCGAGCACCTTAACGTTAATCAGAGTGGTTAGTGGAGCGACTCCGCTGGGGTAGCCGTTCAATTCGATGATGTCCGGATCGTCTTCCTCGGCCACGAATGTGGCTGCCTTATACGGCGTGCCGTCCGCTTTTGGTTTGCCCCCGCCCGCAATAATTCCTGCCACGTGCGTCCCATGTCCGTTCTTGTCTTCGATATCGGGCGAGTTTGAAAAATTCTTGCTCAACATGAGGTCGACGCAGCCGGCAAGGTGAGGGTGCGCATACTTGATCCCAGTATCCATAACGGCCCAGGTAATTCCCCTCCCGAGAGCCTCAAACGTCCTCCAGCATGCAGGCGCCTTGATCGACTGGGTCGATTCCAGCAAATGAGTGTAGGTGGTCTCATCTTTCCAGATGCGATAGATCCATTCCTTATTGGTGGCGAGATCCTTGATGTCCGCCGGCAAGAGGCTGGCAAAAAGGTAGAACTCGCTCTCACGAAACGCGCACTTTTTCTTGTCAAGGAATGCCTTGACCCCTAGCTTGGAATGGGCAATGCCTAACTCGGGATCGTTTCTCGATTCCCACAGCACCAAGATAACGGGGATCGGCTTCGGGTTCGCCGGGTCCTGTGCGTCTATTTCCTTTTGCACGTTCGGAGAGATGAGGGAATTCTTGAATTTTACTCCCGGGGCTTCCGCCATCGGCTCGCTACCTTCCTTCGTCCTTGATGATCTTCGCCACGCGCTCGGCCAACGCGCCGATCGTGCGCGAAGGGTTTACACCCAGCGCCTCCGGAACAATCGCTGCATCGGCCACGTACAAGTTCCTGTACCCGAAAACCTCTCCTGCATGGTTCACCACTCCGTTATTCGCCGTATCACCCATACAGCACCCGCCCAGCGGATGGGGTGTGATCAGATAGTTCATGAACGACCAAGTCGGCGGCACCACCGGAGTGCCACCAGTGGCTTTCGCCAATCTTGACTGCATGGCCACGATGGTATCGATAAGTTCCTTGGACCTACCGATGTCCCAGTTGAGATTGAGTTTGGGCTCGCCGGAAAAGAAGTCTCGATGAAGCGTCAGAATTCCGTTGGCGGCGTCCACGCCTTGGGCGAACCATGGCATCACATTGTGAAAGGGCTGATCGTCATCCCGCAGCATGGGGCCAAAGGCGTCGAGGAGCAGCTTGGCCCAAAAGGCATCGAGCCCTCCGGTCGCGGACTGCCATTTCTTGACATAGTCGCCGAGAAGGTCGGGAAACCCGCCATCTTCGATCCAGAACGACTGCCCCGACTGGCTACGGTCGAGGAAATCAATGGCGCAAGCAATCGTCGGTCCCTTGGTTGGCACCACCTCGCGCGAGGTATAGAACGCGGGAGTGAGAAAGTCACCGTTACTGCTCCAGTCGCGGCCTAGAAAGCTGCTGATGTTGGGCAGCGTCTTGCTGATATCGCGGCAGTGGAGCAGTAGTTCCGTCGAGCCTAAAGAACTCGCGGCTACAATCACGATGCGCGCGCTCTCACTGCCGGCTACACGCCGCCCGCTCGCCAGGCCATCGAAGTACACGCGATAGCCACCGCTTTCGGGTTCGATATTGGTGACCAGCGTGAGTGCTCGCACCTCGGCACCATGCTTCTCGGCCCATGGGATGTAGTTACGATCGAGCGTATTCTTCGCATCGACATCGCAGCCGATGTCGCAGTTCCCAAGATGAACACACTTTCCCTGCTCCACTCCTTGGGCATTCGTGAAACGCTTGCTCTTGGCCGGATTGTGGGGATCGTCCTGCTTGTAAGTCCAGTCTGCGTCGAACGTGACCGCAAGCTGCAACTTCTTAAAGCGGTCCTCGTGGCCGATGTTCTTCGCCCCCTCTTTCATCAGTTCCATGCGCTTAGTCCACTGGTTGTCGGGGACGGGCTGAACGTTCATGAACTGAGCGACGGTATCGTAATGCGGCTTGAGCTCCGCATAAGTAATTTCCTTGGGCCAGCCTTGATCAAACGTAGCTTTGGGAGCCTCGCACGAGATATTGGCGTAAATCAGCGAGCCCCCGCCGACTCCTGCTCCTTGCGCCACGGCGATATGCGGAAACACGCGAAACTCAAGCCAGCCGTTCTTGGTTTCGGGTTTGTCACCTTCCCAAAGCCACTTGTCCCCTGGCCGCCGAGGATAGTTCGTCTTGTCCCACCTGCGCCCGCGCTCCAGGATCAGAACCTTGTATCCCGCTTCCGCCAGACGGCAGGAGGTGATTGCCCCGCCAAAACCGCTACCGATCACAATTACATCGAAAGCCATCACACACCTGCTTTTTTCACATACGTATCCCACAATTCGCCCAGGAAGAAGCGGCCAAACTCAGCAGTCGCGCGCGCGCTGTCTGCCGCTGATCTTGCGTTCAACGCCTTAAACGTTCCGGCCATTTGCATGAGTTGCCCCGCACTGAGAGAAATAATGCCCGCTCCTGCCACCGGACCCATCTTGTCTCGACCTTTGTACAACTGCGTGTAGAGGGTAGTTGTGTCGTTCCAAAGGTCCGCCAGCGGGTGCACTTTTACTTCCTTGTGACCGGCGAAGTAATACGCTTCGCCGTTCTGTTCCAACCCCCACTCATAAACCATGAGCTTCAGTTGAGGATCGTTGGAAGGCGAAAACAAGTTGAATACCCCACCGGGAGCGGGCAAGTCTGTTCCAAATGGCGCCCAATCCATTCGCACGTCGAGCCTCCCCAGATGCTTTGGATCGGCGATGAATGCGTCCAGATCGTCGATAGTGATAGTCCCGTGCATCACCAAGACATCGGCCTTGCCCTTTTCCGCACCCGCTGCCGGGTCGCTCTGGCCCAGCGCAAAACCGCCCGACATCATTTCCCTGAACTCAAATCCCAGTTTGCTATCGCTCATTTTCTCGACACCTCAGTTTCGCTGGCAAATCGCGATTCCGCGATTTGAGTTTGCAGTGCGCTCAGTTTCGCTCGGCTAGAAGTTTACTTTTTACCGTCGGCGGGCTCAGCCACTCCTGGCTCAGCCCAAGGTCCACCACCGACTCCATTCCCGCCGATGCGGCTGCCGGCGGCTTGTCGTAGCTGGGGAACCAACATTTCAGATGGTCGTCCAACACTCCGCGTGCAGCGGGGATAAACGCCGTCATCAGGGGCCCGGGATCAATCTCAAGCTGCTTCAGTGGCGCCACAATTGGATGGTCGTAGACCGCAGCGTGGTCCAGTGTCCACAGGTCGGGCGCGAAGTCGATGCTAGCCCGCCAATTCTCAAGCCAGACGTCGTATCCATCTTCGAGCAGCGCGTCGACGACCGTCTTTTGCACCGGCGCGCAGAAGATGTTCGCCCGCACCCCGGCTCTATGCGCCAGCAGGACGGGACCCTTGCCGGCCGCCACCAAGCCCTCTACATGAACAAGGTTACACTCGAAACCATCTCCCGCGACGAAGGGGACAACGGTAGTGCGCCAACGCCTAGTTTTGCCAAACTCTGGTAACGCCATGTTCTCTCCAAGTAACAAATCCTCGGGGGAAGAAAACTGGGCAGCGTAACCTTCCACAAACCGCGAAGCTAGAACAGCAACTCTCACACAGTTGTGCTGAGCACAGTACCCGCCCCGCTCAAACTGTTTCTGGAATCGGCTCATTTTCTCTATTCAGAATGCTCGTCTCCTAGGTCGTTGTTAGGCCGGGACGGACTCACCCTTTGGGGAACTACTTGCAGGCTGCCAAGCAACATCTTTCAGGATTTCGTCGGCGCCGGCGATCCAAGCCTGGTTCTCCTCGAGCAGTGCCGCTTCGACCTGCTCCACGAACTGGCCCAGCGCGCCGGGATTGGCCTTCCATCGGCCGAGAATACCTGTTAGACGGTCTGCTATCGACCGATAGCTCACCGTAAACTGGTCATATCGCTCCGCCACCACATGGGCGCTTACCGAGCCGCTGATCGTTGTGATTACCGCCACCCAGACCCCATACCCATGGTTATGCGTGAAGGTCGCGGCTGCTCCCAATACCGCTCCGGCGATGGCCAGAAAGTACTCAATGCTTTCCCATCTCCCCTGAGCCGACGAATACTTGTCTGCGCGGTCCCGAAACCACCCCATCGCACTGTGAACACGCTCCGAGATGTAACCACCCGCGTCCAGCGTTCCGCCCACCTTCACTGTTCCCGGATCCGGTTCCACGACGAATTTTTGGAGAGAACTCAGTTTCCCAAGGATTTCATCGCGCCGTTCCAACAGCTTGACCTCGCGATTGCCGTCGATGTAGGGGCCGGACGAAGCCCGGTATCGATACATCTCCCTCTTGAAGGACTCCGAGGCCGCCCGCGCCAGGATCCACGCTTGTAGGCGCTCCCTACCAAGTCGTTGTCCCCGGACCACCGCCATTAAAGCCAGCGCCACTGCCCCAGCATAGCCAAGAGCTTCTCTGACGATTTCTAGATTCGCCGCGACGACTCCTTGTATGACGAAATCTCCCTGCGGCCTAAATGCCGCCAGAGTCTCCAGAATCGCGCCCGCAACGGCCAAACCGAAGATCATCTTCCTCCCACCCTGGATGCGCGCCTTCAACCGGTTGGCTGTCAACGACCATCGCTTTTGATCCAATGCCACAATTTGCAGGCCGGTCGCACTGTCTTCCTTCTTCGCTGGTGCCACGGTCTCGATGCCTTGCATAATATCCTCCTTCTTCGCTTGCTCCGTACTCTGGGTCTCCATCCTCTGGGTCTCTATGCTTTGGGTAAGGAAGTCCTGTTCCAGCTTGTTAAGGTCATCGAAACGATCATCCTGCCAGCGTTTTGCCTCTTCGACGAGTTTGCCCCGCCACAGGGCGCTGGGGTCGCGGCCTGTCGACAGCCATGACTGCGCGGAAGCGCTCAAACCCTGCCTCCACATTAGGAATGGCCTGTTGTCCTGGACGGCACTCCTAAGCAAATCCCATTTCTCCAGAATCGCCGGATCGCTTAACCCCACCGTTTCAGTTCCCTGATTGTTCCTGGAGACCACCAGCACTCGAAGTCCTGCCAGTATTTGAATCACTTCATGCCAAGCCACCGGAAACTCCACCATAGCGCACCGGCGGACGCTGTCTTGTCCCGTAGGATCAACTTGGATCAGGCGCTGGAGCAACTTGAGCATGATCGGACGCCGCTCCACCTCGAGCTGATCGTAGGCCGCCCGAGCGCTTCGCACGGAGCCCACGACTCGCGCGAACCAACCAACAATCTCTTTTCGTAAACTCTCGGCGCGGACAGGGTCCGAGTCGAGAGACGGCACGCTGGTGATACCCTGATCGGTCAGGTAGCCCGTAATTTTCTTGACGGAGCTGCTAAGCGAAAAGTCCACATTGGGGGTATCCCCAAAGATGGCAGGTATTTCTTCAAACGCGTAATAGGGGTAATAGGCCATCTGCGCGCTTCCCCAGTAGCTAGTCAGGTCTTTCCGGTAAGCATCGTCGAGGAAACGTGAGAACTTATCCTGCGCCAGTTGCAACGCTACCTGTCGTTTGGCATGTTCGCTGGTAACGTCGACCCGCATGGGCACGGGGAAGATACGGAACGGGCGCTCTTTGTTGATGGGATTCTTGGCTTCCGGGTTCGCGGCTCGGATCGCCTCTCTCTGCACCAGCACTGATCCGGTAATCCCAGATGCGCCAATGATGCTCTGATCGTTCAAAGTAAAGCACACCACCAAAGTGTCGGGCATCTCCACCGTGCAGATTCCCGAGGTATCGCTGACACCGGTGCGACTGTCGATCAGAATGTAATCGTAGACCCCTCGAAGTTGCTCCCGCGCATTCCGCAGAATCGCTCGCCCATCCAATCGCTCAAAGAAGTCGATCCAGTTGAACGCGCTCATGGTCCGGCCATAGGCTGGTCCCTGCCGGCCAGCGGGAAGCAAGTCGATCCGAGCCCGCGGACCGAACTGCTGCCACTGCATGCCATTCGGCCATGCCAGCGGTACGAGGTAATCGATGATCGCCGTGTCGTCTATCCCGGGACTCTTCTCGAATGCGAACGTTAGGCCCTGTTCTCCGGTCGCGGCCTCTTGTTTACTATCCTTGGTAGCCTGCCTCGCGCTTCCCTTGGATCCAGCCGCACGTGCTACCTGCGTTTCCACAAAGTCAACTGCCGCCGCCTTCTCTCCGGTTTCCGCCGCCTGTTTCTTACCCTCGGCGGCCTGCCTCTCGTAGTCCTTGCATACCGCCGCGCGCGCCGCTTGCTTTTCCACAAAATCGAGCAGACCTTCTGTGCTGGTGAGCTCCTTGTCTTTCAGAAACGGATGGAAATAGCGGTGCAAGCCCGGAGCTTCCAGGTCCCAATCAATGACCAAGACCCGTTCCCCATTCAACGCCAGCGTCCAGGCAATGTTGACCATTGCCATAGATCGCCCGGTACCGCCCTTATAGGAGTAGAAAGTAATCACCCTGCCCCGGGCCGGCCTTTCGGGGGGCAGATTGAGCGCCCTAGGCGTGACTCTCATGCTCCCTTCGGTCCGGTAGTCGCGGCCAGTTGCGTCGGCGCGGCATCGGTCACCGGAAGACCCTTCGTCACCGTCTTAACTACCGCGGAGTGGAGCTCGCCAAGTACCAAGTCCAGCTTGCTCTCCAATTCTTCGGAGGATGGTATCCGTCCGGGGTACGCCGTGCCCGCGACTAAGATGTGTTTTGGAAATGCCTTCTGTACTTCATCTTGTACAGCCTTGTCCTCCCAGGTTTGCAAGTCGTCGCAAGGCAGGAGCACTGCGCTCCCCTCCCACGCCAGGTCGTCATGCTTGCGCACGGGATTCAGCGGCGGCAAAGTGAGGCTCTGGGGATCGGCCACCACGAGAGTCAGATTCTTGCGCTCCTTAGCCTCCGCCAGATCTTGTTCGATATCGGGGCTGACGGGAATTTCCCGGAACTTAAAAGGCCGGCGTTTGCGCACGGCCTGCACAGCGTATTCCGAGATCGTAGTCAGAGACGGGGGAAGGTAAGGCTGCCACTGGCCCGGCTGTGTTCCGTATCGAGGTTTCGGGAGGTTTGCCTTCACACCTGCTGCAAAGACAAAGTTCACTACTTCCGGTCCTTTGAGCCAACCCTCAGGCCCGGCCGCTTCCTTCCAGTTTCCGCGCGCGAATTCGTTTGGGATCGCCGGGCCGAGCGGCCCAATGGGGACCGGCGGGATTGCGCAGGTCCATAGATTCTTGTCGCCGTATGGGTCCTCCTTGGAGTACTGCCTCCAAGTCGTGTAAATGGCTTGCGCAAAACCAAGGACACACTCCTCGTAGGCTGTTTTGTTCAGGATCCTGAGTCGAGAGAGGCCCTGGTTAAAGTAGTCCTTTGGCATCCCCTTCTGGTCGGCCTGAAGGTCGCCGATTACGCCCGGGTAACCCTGCTCCACTGGTGCCCAGATAACCGGAAGAATGACCTGCGGCGGTGTATCCCCTGGTGCCAGTCCCTGCCGCCGGCGCTGATCGAAGATGTAGACTTCCTGCCCACAAAACTCCCTCGAAAAATATGCCTCGGACACGATACTTACTAGGATCACGCTCTCCTGTAATGCGGTCGCGATCGCTGGCTTCCACTCCTCGCCCAGCCTCATCTCGTGATCTCGGAAACTGATAATCTTGCTGTCGAATTCCCATTGCACGAGTAGGGCAACCGCCTTGCAAAGATCGTCGTAGAACGTTTCGAGTCCCGGAAGGTTCCAGTTGTGGTTTGCATAACTGAAGAAAAAAATATGAGGCATGGCACGCCTTGGCAATTTCGGCAATAATGAAACGGCGCAATTTTATGCCAGAACCGTTTCAAATACACACGGAATCTTTGTCAGGCCTGCCCGACTACTCGCGCGTGGCTTTCGATGGCGTGCCCGTCGTCAATTCCTGCCTCGTAACTATCGTCAGCGACGGCTCCACCGGTGGCCGTAAGAAGGCTGGCGAGCTGGCCCAGGAACTTCGCGAAGCATTGGTCGCTTCAGCCCCGGCGGTTCTGGCCAAAGATCTCCCAAATGTGAGCTGGGACGACCCCACCAACATTCCAGAGTTCCAGGAATTAGGACGTTCCAAACTCCTCGTACTGGTGGGGGACGGCAACGCTGCATTTCCTTACCGTTCCTGGTACGCAAACTGTTCCGTGTTGCCCGTTCTTCCCAAAGGCAAATCGGTCGCTCAGAGTTTCCGGGACCCCGCCTTCGGCGACATCCGCAGAATCAACGCCAGGTTTTGGTCGGACTGGATCAGCGAGGTGGTGCCCTCGGTTTTCGCACTCGTGGGACTCACCACCGAAAGCCAGCGTGTCTTCATCAGCTACCGCCGCATCGAAACCCAACCTCTCGCGTTACAGCTCTTCGATGCCCTTACGCATGAAGGACTCGATGTCTTTCTGGACCGCTTCTCCATCCCTCCGGGGTTGAATTTCCAGCAGAGGCTCTACCAGGAACTGGCCGAGAAGTCGATGGTTCTCTTGCTGGAGTCGGAGCGATTGAGCAGTTCTGCTTGGACGCAGGTCGAAATCGATCACTGCAAGAAGTACAGACTCGGTCTTTATTCTCTCCAGATGCCCAGGGTGCCGAAGGAGATGGCCGTCGCTTCTATCGGCATGGACCTGCGAAGAACTCTCAAGGAAACGGACTTCCAGAGTTTTCCGAAGATGGTGGACAACCCCTCTTATACCGGCACCACCGACGATCCCGAGCCTGCTCAGCTGCTCCAGTGGCAAACACTCACCGAGAACGCTTTGAAAGACGTGATTCTGCATCTTCGCAAGGTGCATGATCAAGCCCTTTTCCGACGTCGCCGATACCTACGCGATGTCATGAGCGCGGCTCTGACGAACGCCGGTGCCCACAACGTCACCTTGGACGATGCGGGTATGCTGGTTGTGGACGGAAAGCGAGGCCAGCGCTATTCCGTGTGGTTAACTACCCGACCCCCGGAGCTACCTGATTTTCATGTTACCCACCTGCGGACGGCGATTCCTCCCCCGAATCGCGGGGTCGTCATCGGTCCACTGGTGCTGCTGGAACCAGTGTGCAAGACGCGCTTAGATTGGCTGTCCAGCGTTTCACAAATGAAGTGCGTGGATGAAAGCCAAATCGCGACTGCGGCTATAGAGTTGGTTGAGGGAACCCTATGATTGAGATGCCGCAGTGGCGGAACCACCGTTTGGAGAACCGGCCCGGAATGCTGGCAGGGCGATACGTGTTTCTCTCCGCGAGCGTACCTTATCGCGATCTGCATATATATAAGAAACCGGAATCGGCCTATCTCGATATCGAAGAGGCGGTGGTCAGCTTGGCGCGGGCGGTCTTCGCGGAGGAGGGTCGATTGGTGTTTGGCGGGCATCCTAGTATCTCACCGCTAGTTGCCTCAGTAGCGGCCGACTACTATCCCGCAACATTCCGCAGAGGGGAAAGTGCCGAACCTCCGGTCTCGATTTACCAGTCGCTCTGTTACGAGGGCCACATTCCGGATACGACACAACTCCTTCGTGAGATGGGGTTTGCCGAAATTATTTGGACTCCCGCTGAGGATGGGGAACGGTTTGATCCGCATCTTACCGGCCGCCAGTGCAACCAGAGCATATTTCACATGCGGGACCGAATGCTCCGAGAGAAGAACCCGGCCGCGATGGTAGCCATCGGTGGAATGGACGGAGTGGAGGATGAAGCGGCGCGTTTCCAATCCGCAGAGAACATCTGTCCACTGTACGTTTTTCGGAGTACCTGGGGCGCGGCCGCACGACTGGCGGAGAGCCGGCGGCCCGGCGTCATCATCGCGGAAGAGCGATGGCAAAATGTCATGCCGCCTCCTCTGCAGAATACGACCCGAGGTCGCCCTATGGTGCCTTATGCCTTGATGATGCAACAGCTGATCGCGGAGATTGGGTCCAAGCCAAAATAACTGCGGTCTGCTACGCGAGCTTCGGGAGCGACCCCGTTCCAAAACGAGTTCGCATTTTGATGCGATTGTACCCCAATGTATTGTACAAGCTTCTGATCTCAATGTGGTTTCGCCCGCATTCGTTTTGTAGCTGCTGAGGATGCGGAAGCCCTTCTCCACGCTGAATTGGTTTTCCTTGCGGTCGTCTTCCGAGAGTTCTCCCCAATCGCCCTTGACGTGGCGCGAAAGGTAGCCCATGGGGCTCTGTCCGCTCTTTTCGAGAGCGGCGAGCGCTCCCGGCGTTGCGACCAGTTGTCCGAGGTCGAACAATGGTTTTCGTTCGGTTTGTTGCATTGGAATTCTCCTGTTTTTGAATTTGGCCTTTGCTCCGCAGAGGCGCGGCCTGAGCCGCGCATGAAAAGCAAATGCCCTTCATGGCGGGGGAGAGCGCCTAGCCGTCCGCGCTGTCAAGACCGCGAGGTCTGCGTTCATCGGAGCGCAGCGAAGAGCCTTGACAGATGAAGCGGACGGCTAGACGCAGGGTTTGGCCAGGAAGGGCATGGAAAGCAGCAAGCTGTTAAAAGGAGTACTTTCTAGATGCGGTCGAGTGGGGCGGGAAGTTCAGACCCAGTAGGTCATTTTATAAGTCGATAGGATATAAATACCCAGCTATTGAGGAGCCAAAGAGGCATTTTTTTGCCCGTGTTTGTACCAGGTAGAGATTCAGATTCCATGGAAATCTCCACGCCAAATTCCGTTGGTATTCGAGACAGGTGGGCGTATTCCTTAGTCTTACCACCATCTGTATGGTGGATCCCTGTGTCTCGGATCAGAGACACGGCTGCGATTGCTGCTCGCTGAGGGAATATCACTCGTCGGATTCGTAGAGCGATGTGTCGTTCCATATCTGTATCGTTTTTCCTACCTGAAAATGTACGGCGAGGCTCCCTTTGAAGATCTCGCGCACGGTCCGGACGGGATCAGAGAAGACCTCCGGCTGCTCTTCGGAATAGATCGTGAGTTCGCGGTCTTGTCCTTCGTTCGTCTTGTCGGCCTGAAGAAGCGCCATGCCAACAAAAGAGCGTGCCCATGTGACAGCGGGCTTCGTCATGGTCGCTGTCACAATCGGGTGGTCAATCACTTGCGTGAGCGTTTGGGGCGATAATGGTTCCGAGTGCTCGAGCAGCAACTGCAGGGAGTTTGGCCCGCGAGACGTTTCCACGGTCTCCAGTTCAAGAATTCATCCGTAAGCGGTCGGGAGGATGCACTCGTCAGTTTTGTGCGAAATGCGAATTGGTCTGGTATTCAGGAGGTCTTCGGAGGGATTCCGAAACAGTTGTCCAGTCGCCTTTCCCTAACTGTGGATGCTGAACGCGATCCTCTTGCCGTTTAATTCCGAGGATAGTGCCGATCTTGACAAGACCCCCTGCGCCTTTATAGGCTCTCGCCATAGCATTCAGGAGTTCCCCATGCCTTCAACCGTAAGCCTCGAAGTCGTCGGCGGGCCGTCCGTGCAAGTACCCTGGACAGCGGACATGACCGCGCAGAATGCTCTAGAAGCGGCCTTCGATCAGATAAATAGTTCTGCAACGTTCACCTACGCTCTTCAGTTCTACGGGGCTCAACTCGGCTACCTCGTTCTGATGATCAACGAGACATACGACTCCTTCATTTCTTCGGCAGCGCCTTTTTTCTACTGGGAATTCTTGGTGAACGATCAGCCAGCGACGAAGGGCATCGACAGCACGACCCTCTCTGCCGGCGACGCCGTGAAATTCAGTTTCGAGCAATACATTCCGGCCAAGCACAAAGGGGCGTTGCTCGAGGCCAAACGAGAGTTTCAAAGAAGAATAGCTGCGCCGAAGAAATAGCTTCATCCACAGCCTGAGGTGAAAATGCAGCTCTTTGTTGCTGCTCTACGAAAGCTGTCTTTCTTGTTTGTGATCCTCTTTTGTTCGAGGATCTCGTTTGCGCAGGACTTCGTGCTTTCCGGGACCGTGGTCACACCAGACAGAGTTTTAGCGAAGGGTTGGGTCGTCGTCAAAGACGGGCATATTCTATCGATTCTTGAGAAAGCTCCCGACGACGCGAAGGGCCCGAAGGTCGAAACGAACGGGATTATCTTTCCCGGCTTCGTCGACCTGCACGATCACCCGATGTACAACATCTTTAAGCGCTGGAGCCCAAAAGTAAAATTCAGAAACCGGTATGAATGGCGGAATCTGGTTGACTACTACAAAGCCGTGGGGAGGCCAGGCGGAGAATTACAGGTCAAGGACGATAACGACAAAAATGACCAGAAGTTCTGCGACATTGACGAATACGTCGAGCTAAAAGCCCTGATTGGCGGAACCACATCGATCACGGGCATTTCAGGACGGAGCCAGACTCCACCTGTTCCTGGCTGTATTTTGGGATTGGCACGCAATCTCGACTGGGCGTCGGGATTCTATGGTTCGGGTGCAGGCAACGAACGAGTGGAAAACGCCCTGGGCGTCACACCCGGCGACCTTCACGAAGACGTTCTCAAGAAGATCTTGGGCGAGCTCTCCGGCAACAAGATCGACTTGCTCCTGGTGCACGTGGCGGAAGGCGCGCCTGATGATCTCGAATCTAGCGTCGAATTCCGCGCCTTGAAAGGCGCTGGTTTGTTGGGTCCTCATACGGCGATCATCCACGGGGTAGCACTCGGACCCGATCAGTTCAAAGAGATGGCAGACAAGGGTACGGCGCTGATTTGGTCACCGAGGAGCAATTTTGAACTGTACGGATTCACCGCGGACGTCGCGAACGCGAAGAAAGCAAATGTGTCGATCGCGCTTGCTCCGGACTGGTCGCCGACCGGGAGCACGAATTCGTTGGCGGAACTGCGATACGCCAAACAAGTGAGCCACGAAAAGTTGGCCGACCTCTTTTCCGATAAGGACTTGTTCGAGATGTCGACATTGATCCCGGCGCGAATAGCAAGGATTGACGACAAGGTTGGCAGCGTGAAAAAAGATCTCTACGCCGATCTCTTCGTGCTGGCGGGTGATGGCACTCAACCGTACGCAGCATTGACACGCGCAAAGCCGGAAGACGTAGAGCTGGTTCTGGTAGGCGGAGTCCCCATCTACGGCAGCGAAAAGCTGATGAATTCGTTCGCGGCCAAAACAGAAGAAGTAGATGTCTGCGGAACGAAAATGTATCTGAACGCGGGAGCCTTGGTCGACAGGCCGTTAGGGGGCGTGACCATGCGGCTGGTCGATGACCTGAAACACTACAACCTGGATTTGGGCCCGCTCGTAGAGTGCACGAAATAAGTTCGATCAGGGCTTCCGACGGGACGGCGACAAAATGCCTACACTCTTCACGGCGCTCCGCGCACACACGCAACGCCAGAAAGCACCACGCAAAAACGCTCAGGCAACGGTTTCGGCGGTGGTTCCGGCTGCGGGTCAACCCGGTTACACGGCGGAAATCGTCGCCGTGCCCGCAGAGGCGCCGCGGACCGCAAGAGAATTAAACGAGCCGAAACGCAAGATGTCGTTGCGCGACCGCTTCTTGATAAATCGGAAGGCGGTCGGACTGCGAAAAGTTATCGTTGTCGGAGGTGGCTTCGCTGGGCTGTCGGGCGCCTACGAACTGGAAAGCCTCGGATACCAAGTGACCGTTCTTGAAGGCCAAGCGGAGGTCGGCGGTCGCGTACAGAGCTGCCGCAAGATCGTGCCGGGAAATGTGATGGAAAAGGGAGCGGAGCTGATTGGACTCAACCATCCGGCGTGGTGGTCTTACAAACGTAAGTTTGATCTGCATTTTCGCCAGCTTTCTGATCCACCCTCTCCTCCCGTTTTCTTGGACGGGAAGAGGGTCGTCGGAGCCATGGCTCAGGACCTTTCCAGAGAGATGGACGGAGTTCAGAAGCGGATAAATCGAATCGCGCGGAGAGTGCATGCGCACGAACCATGGAAATCCCGCAACGCTGCCGCGCTGGACCGTCTATCACTGGTGCAGGCGCTGAACCGGATGCCCATGTCGCGGCTTTGCCGCCTTGCATTCAGGGAGTTGCTGCAGGCCGACAATGGGGTGCGCGCGGAAAGGCAAAGCTGGCTCGGTAATCTGGCGATGATCAAAGGCGGTGGTTTGAGTCGCTTCTGGACGGATACGGAAACGCACCATTGCGTCGAAGGGAATCAGGGCCTAGCGTTCGCATTCAAGGCCACGCTGAAAAAGGTTCGTTTGAATTCGAAAGTGAAATCGATTGAAATCCAGGGAAACCGCGTCAGGGTTTCCGTCTCGAAGAAAGTCTCGTTCGAAGCTGACGATGTAGTCGTAGCGATTCCTCCGACAATGTGGGGAGCGATATTCCAGCCCCCGTTGCCCGCCTCCTATTCCGTACAGTTCGGGAACAATGTGAAATATCTTCTAAACGTTCGTAAGGGATCGTGGAGACCGGAGGCTCCCGACATGAGTACCGACGGCCCTGTGGATTTGACGTGGGATGGAACCGATGGTCAGGTCGGGAAGCGGGCCGGCCTCGTGGCGTTCTCCGGAGCGGACGATGCATTGAGGTGCCGGAAGTGGAGCAAGAAGCGGTACCTCAAGGAACTCGGCATGGTCTATCCGCATTTGGTGAGGACCTGCGGAAAAGGCGAATTGGTGGACTGGCCGGAGAACAAGTGGACGAAGGGTTCTTACTCATTTCCGAAACCAGGGGAAGTCACGAGGGCGGGACCCCTGTTGCATGCCGGGTTCTTGAAGCGTATTCATTTCGCTGGCGAGCATACTTGCTATGCGTTCACCGGGTACATGGAAGCAGCTTTGCAATCGGGCATCCGAGTGGCGGAACAGATTGCGCGGCGTGACGGAGTGCTGGGGAGGAAACGGCGCCAACGGTCTCGTCGAAGTCGCCCCAAGACCAATGTGCCCTCGCGTCCAAACGTTCTGACGCCCAGTCCGTCCTGATAGTCCCAGGGGAGAAATGGTGTGGCAGCGACGACCACCGTTTTGAACGTTGTTTGTCTCGCCGGAGTCGTCATCTACCTGTGGCGCTATTTTGGATTTGTCGGGTTCGACCTGAGGAAATTTAAGCCGGCTCCCCCAGCAAGTCGCGTGTGGAATATTCTTTTGGCGGTTGGATTTCCTCTTCTTGGGCTTATGTCTTCATTTGAGGACAGCACGAAAAAAACTCTGGTGGGAATTGGGGTCTCGACCATTCTTATCCCGGCACTAATTCCGAATCTGGAGCCGCCGGAAAGCGATTCACTCGTCAAGCGAATCTATTCCCAAACGATAGGCAAGGGCATATCGGATTTCTTGGAGAGCGTATTTTTTAATGTGGTGCTTTTTGTATGTTGGCTGTTCGGGGCGTACTGGGTTGGAGCGTACGCGGGAATCGCCATTACCCTAGCGCTCTCGCGATCCATGTGGATTCGCATACAGCAGCAGGGACAGCCGGCCGAGGCCGCGCCGTCGATTCGTGGCCTGCTCATGATTTTTGTCGCGGCTTTCGGGTGGATCGTGGTACTGACTTCCATCATGCCGTTGACTCGAAAAGAAGCCGGAAGCGAACTGCATGAATTGTACCGGCCAGCCCTCTTGACCATTGTTGGAAACTGGGTGCTGGCAAGATTTCCGCGGCTGGCATTTGTTCAGTGGTTTTTGCCCAAGCACTGAAGCCTTGTACGAGAAAGGAACTCGGCATGAGGATGACAAAGGATGACGTGCTGGCTTTCAGAGAAGGACAACGTGTGCACCTTCTCCGGAGTCACAAGAACGCAACGATCGCGGAGCGGAAGGAGATCCTTGACGCCGATGGAACGCAGGTCGTCGGAGTTCGATTAGTTTTTCAATATGCGGAGGGCGGTCCCCTCGATCCTCACGAATTCTCTTTTGACTCTGCACAACCTTGGGGGACGGAAGTCCGGCCAGGCTGGCGTGGTGAAGCTGAGGAAGATGGTTTGCCCTGATTGGCTTTCATCCCTATATATAATGTCCACTTCGATGTCCGTACCTTGTGCCCATTCGGCCTGTATCTGTATGAATCTAAACAGAATACAGTTTTTTTGAGCGGAAATGTAGATTTCATTCGCTATTCGCGATTCGCGAATGTAGAATGTGAACGTGAACCTAAAACCTCAAGACGTCGTTGTTGCACTGAAGCTGAGTGGTTATCCAAACGCACGTCCGCCGATCTCCATCGTGGCAAGCGAACTTGGGCTCAGCCCGTCGGAAGTTCATGGAGCCATTCAGCGGCTGCGGAGTTCCAGGCTTCTGCATGGTGCAGCCCGAAAAGAGAAACCCAATATCGCGGCACTTGAAGAGTTTTTGGTTCATGGATTGAAGTACGCATTTCCCGCTGAACATGGAGAAGTGACGAGAGGTATTCCGACTTCCTATGCGGCCGAGCCGCTCAAAAGTGAAATTGCGGCCTCAAGCGACCTGCCGCCAGTTTGGCCCTGGCACGAAGGCGATACTCGAGGCGTCGGACTTGAACCACTTTACAAAAGCGTGCCGCATGCCGCGTTGCGTGATCCTGCTCTCTACCAACTGCTGGCGCTCGTAGATGCGATTCGCGACGGGCGCGCGCGCGAGCGAAATCTGGCCGAACGCGATTTGGTTGAGAGGCTCAGGGCGAGTCGTGGCCAATCCTAATCTTCAACTGCTGACGGATGCGGCCAAACTGTTGGCGCCGATTCTCGGAGAGTTGGTGTTTGTGGGCGGCTGCGCAACGGCATTGCTGATCACCGACAAGGCGGCGGCTGACGGGCGTCCGACATTCGATGTGGATGCAATCGCGGAAATCACTTCGTACGCCGGCTACACCGAATTCTCCGACAGGTTACGAAAGCTCGGGTTTCAAGAAGACACCAGTGAAGGCGCGCCGCTCTGCCGCTGGCGGCAAAAGACGACGACGCTCGATGTCATGCCGCTTGACGCAAAGATTCTCGGGTTTTCAAACACATGGTATGAACCAGCGATGAGCCATTCCGAAGAACGTGAACTGGGAGGAGATTTAAAGATTCGATTGGTCGCGCCAGTATATTTCTGCGCTTCAAAGCTCGAAGCTTTTGCGGGCCGTGGTAAGAATGATTTTTCAGCGAGCAGAGATCTGGAAGACCTGATTGCCGTTGTCGACGGCCGCGCCGAATTGGTGGGGGAAATTCGAGCTGCGGCGAACGACGTGCGGTCTTACCTCGCGAAGGAAATCAAGAAGCTGCTCTCGAGTCGCGAGTTTACCGATGCACTTCCAGGCCATCTTCAACCCGACGCCGCCAGTCAAGAACGGGTCGCTACGATTATTTCGCGACTAGAAGAGATTGCCTCGCTGTAGTCTTCGGTCCTCTCACAATAATAGATAGCGGTTGATCGCATTGAGATCTAATCGCGAAAGCCGTTCTGGTCGGCGGCGGTTTGGAAAACCGCTGCCTCTATGGTGAATTGAGGTAGCCATCGGCGGAGCTACATGCGTCACGTCCATTGCTGCCGGTTCAAATCAGGCCTCTGCAACCAGAAACTATTCTGCCGCAATAGGTTCCGAACACCCTGCAACCATCCGAATTGACAGT
>Ga0210405_10000617_pt1 | contig 46087 bp, 67 predicted proteins | sample IncBWH11MmetaG_FD_155492 | JGI IMG/M metagenome (GOLD analysis project Ga0210405, IMG submission 155492) | Forest soil microbial communities from Barre Woods Harvard Forest LTER site, Petersham, Massachusetts, United States - Inc-BW-H-11-M | ecosystem: Environmental > Terrestrial > Soil >... | reverse complement strand
TAACGTAAAAATTATGAAAGCCTCGGGGAGTAGCAGCAATGCGGCGGTGCTAGTTTCGCTAGACCTTCCTAGCGGTGGCTCGGCTTGTCCCGATTCCCACAGTTCCCCAATGGTGTGGTTCTATAACAGCCTGACCTTCCAGCCTATTTGTCCCGGAGTGCAATGTTCGGGGCACTGGACATCCAGCGAAACCTTGTGGATGAACAACCCGCAGAACAATCCACCGACTTGCTTCTTCGCTATTCGGCAAGCACTGACTCCAACGACCGTAACTTGCCTCAATCCATCGCTGCCGACACCTAGCATCCCTCCGGGTTGGGACATGCACTTTGGCTGGAACGGTCCTTTGGATACCTTTCCTATCTTCGGCGCGTCCGGTTGTTGCAGTAATGGTGTAACCAGCACTCCGAATGGAGCATGGCAGAACGAAGTAATGGGATTCTGGCCCTATACCTCTAATCCCATGCGCTTCGCCAAGACCATGAATAGCCCAGGCAACTGGGAGTTCTCAACGCAATGGGCGATGGCTTCCGGGTCGCAAGATGGAAAGTATGTCGCCTACTCTGGCGACTGGCTAGGGACGCTTGGGTCGGAAACTGCCGACGTGAATGGTCAGAACATAATCTGCACGGCGGGTACAGGTGCGGGAGCGACTTGGACCTCAGGCGGAGCGCAGAACACCCTGGGAAAACTGGCCAGTTTCGCTATCAACAACCCCGGCATGTATGTCTACAAAGTGACTACGACCGGAACCAGTGGAACTGTAAGACCCAGTTGGAACCAGACTGTAGGCTCGATCACGACAGATGGAACCGTGCAATGGACGAATATGGGGCCGCGTTGCCGAGGGGATGTATTTGTAGTGAGAGTTGCGAATAAGGGACCCTAAAGGGAGGCGTCAATGCGTAAAAACTGGTTAACAACAATTGGTGGCATCATGGCTGGATTCGGAGTGATTCCGATTGCTCTGGGCGCGGCTAAGGTGGCCATGCCATCATGGCTATATGTAATATGCATCTGCTTTGCAGCTCTTGGGCCGGTAATTGTCGGGGTGGCCGCAAAGGGACAGGACGAGCACTCAACTGTATCCCAAGTCCAAGCCTCCACAATCGAAAATCCGATCGTGGAGCAAAAGGCAGTGGTTGAAGCCAAGGTGGCGGCGATCCAAAACGCGCCACCCGCGCTTCCCACGCCACCAGTTGTCCCCGCACCTGTACCACCAGTCACTAAAGTATAAGGAGGAACCGTGATCTCAATCATTCTGCTCGTGTTCGCGTTCTGCCTAGCCTGCCTCGCCGGCTTCAACATCGGCCAGCCGAGGTGGGCGCTGGGATGGCTAAGCTTGGCATGCTTCTACCTCAGCATTCTCTTGGGTAGCTCTGGGCTAGGCTCCCATTGGCGGTGATATGACCGATATCGTCCAAGTCGCGCTGATTGCCGGGGTAGCGCCGACGATTCTATCGCTGGCAGCTTTTGTGACATCTCTGCGAAACGGGACCAAGATTCAAGATGTCCACCTGAGCCTGAACAGCCGCCTGTCGGAGCTGGTGATTGCTGCTAAGGCCCAGGGCCGGCAAGATGAGCGGGATTCGCACTCAGTGACAGTCCCAGGTGAGCCCCGTGACGAAAAGTGAGCTGGAGGGTGAACTAGGGTTCTTACAAGCTTGTCTCAGGTTCTGCCAGCCTGGCGATCGCTGGAAGGCTGAGCTAAAGGTGGAGATTGCCAAGCTCGAAGCTCAATTGAAGGTGCTGAATGATGAACCTTAAGGAAACGTGCAAAGCTGCGATACTTGGGTGGAATGGGAAGTTGCTGGCTCATGTGATGGCGTGGTTTGGGGAGCCCAACAAAGTGCACCGGGTGAGCCGCTATCAGTCGAATGATCCGTCTGTGATCGCTGCTCAGCTCGACACCATGCGGGATTGCGGGATCGAGGGAGTGATCATCACGTGGCAGGGACCAACCATCAACACCTTCTTACATGATGCCACCATCAAGATCTGGGAGGGCTGCATGGAGCGGCAGATGCTATTCAGCCTACTGCTCGATCCATGGATCGCCAAGGGGCAGCCTAATCCTACCCAGGCGGTGATAGCGGCTTTGCAGCATGTCGACACGCAACGGGTGCTGGCCTCACCCTGTTATCTGCCGGAGGGGTATGTGCTGGAGTTCGACTTGGGAGCCTCAGCTGTCGTCAACCTTGGCTCAGTACAGGCTGCGATATCGGCACCGTTACTGTCATGGCATAGCGGATTCTCGTGGCCAGCTATCCCGGTGGATGCCCATAATCCGTCCGACTCATTGCTGGTCCTCAAGGCAAATAACGCCCAGCCTACCATGCGCGTAGCCGGGATCAATGTCATGTTCAATGATGGGGGGCAACCGATGCCGGCCGGAGCGATAGCGGCGACGTTCAAGGGGGGCCGAAACTATGCCCAGTCTGTCTGGGGCGGCTCCCCGACGCGCGCGATCGACCACCAAGCCGGGAACTGGTTCTATGACCAGCTGACGGTGACGCCGGTGACGGTGCCGTACATCGCGCTAGTCACGTGGAACGATCACGATGAGGGCACCGGGATTGAGTATATCGCCGCTGTGCTCTCCGGGAAGCGGATCGGGAAATAAATGGACTTCATGGGCCCAGCAGGTCGGTGACTGGGCCCATATAGATTAAGACTAGACTACTTCACCAGCGCCGAACAGACCGCCTCTCCCTTACACACGCTCACCGACCATCCCTGCTTAAGCACCTTAATGGATGGCAGCGGACGGCTCAGCTTCAGAGTTCGCACCGAAGCGTTGCTCACCGCTGCATTCCCCTCAATCGCGCTCAGGATCGCATCCGTCACGCTATAGATGAGATTAGCCCAGGCGGTTACCTTCTGCACGATTACTGGGTCGGTAATCCGCACAGCGGCAATCTCATTCGTCAGGTTAGCCTTGGCTGCATCCAATGCCGCCTGAAGCTTCTGGAGATCAGTCACGGCCTTGGATGCCTCATAAGCTTTATAATCGTTCTCGATGACGGTCAGGATTCCGGTTGCCATGGAACTGACCCGCTGAATAGCGGCGCCATCAGTTGGTGAGATTGCTGTTACCGCAGGGATGATCTGGACGGCGATTTGCAGGGCAAGGTTAAGATCGGCCAGCACCTGGTCAGTATTGCAGGCGGTGGTGGTCATCGTGGACATGGCTAGTACACAGGTTAAGACAAACGTTGCTAGTTTTCTCCTCATTATTCCTCCTTAGATTTACTGCATTCTTATCTGGTCACCGCTGGCGCAGGCTCGGCCCTTAAAGTGTGCTCATTGTGATACCAAGCGATAGATCGGCACGTTTCATCACTCAGTCCTACGGAAACTCCAATTACGATTACATTGTCTTCGGAAAGCACTCCACATCTGTCGTCGTCTAGATAATGCGAAGCGATCCATTTCTGGCTGAATACGTCGCTGCTCATCACTTCTCCTTCTGTGGCGCTGGCGCAGGAGAGTGCCACGGATCGGTGCATTGAGTTATATTCGTGGAATCGCTGTACTTACGAAGCCGAAAGTCGCGTATCGTACTGCCGCATTCGGGGCATGTTTCTGCCTTCGTCGCGGCCCTCGCCACTCGAGCCAATAACGCTCGAATCTCCGACTTTGTGTAGCTGTACGAAACAACACGCGGAGTGAGTCTGAGCGCATCGAGGAATGCACATACAAACTGATCCAGTTTCTTATCGTCGCTCACATCGAGAAGGTGCGTGCTCTCCGTTGGCGTCGCGGCCCGGTAGTGACGCTCTATCACTTCAGCCAATGCTTTTACCTCTTTGCGCTTTTCGTCTCGTACGCCGGTAGATCGCCAAATCCACTCGTCGGCAGCCTTAATTGCTCGTTCGTCGGTCATCTCGGTTACCTTTCCGGCTCACAAACACAGCATTTCCTTCTTGCCACACCTAACACAAACTCGGCAGTCCAGTTCGGGATAGTCGCGCTCAGGACGAAATACCTTCCACTTGTGCCCGCAAATAAGTTGACCTAACCATACCCAAATTGGATTCATTTCGTCTCCATCGTCAGATCGTCCAGCACCGTGATGTACACGCCATCGTCACCGTCAATCTGCCACATACACGTGCCTCCGCCGAAGTTTGGCGGCATTGCCACCGCGTCCAAATTGGCGTCTCCGAGGATCGTGCCTACTTTCCCTTCCCGCTCGCCGTAGTGGAACTGCTTGTCTTTAGCTGTGAATCGTGCTCGATCACCGATTTTCATTGCTTCCTCCAATCCCAACTCTTTGCTTCTACGAAATGCTCGCTGCCGCGAAGCCCCCAGACCGCGACTACTGCGCCCCACGGCGGGACTCCTTTGCAGCCGTTCCCATTCGCAAACGACACCTTGCGCCTGACAAAGCGGGTCTCGGATGCCATCATCACGTACTCATGCCACCAAGGGGCATTGGTTCGTCCGGGAAGGAATCCGACGATTACACGGTTGGCGTAAGCGGCCTTCGCTACCCAGTTAGTAATCTCCTTACCGTAGGGCGGATTTAGGAACGCCACGCCTTCGCCTTCCCACTCCTCCGATAGTGACTTCTCGCGGGGAATCCAGACAGAACATTTCGCATTGTCGGCATCCGCGCATAGATCAGCAGAGAAGTGAAACTCACTATCCAGTGCGTCAAATATCGGCTGAGGCGTAGACCAAATCATTTCCGATCACCTATCCTTGCGTTTTGCATGGGGCCTCTCTCCTTCAATCCACCAGATGTGATGGGTGGTCTCGGTTACTTTCCTTTGGCGCTTCCTCCCTCACATCGGTGTTGCAGTTGTACAAGTCTTCCGTAATGTCCTTTGGCGCTTCCTGTGCCTCTCTTGGCCACTGCCTGCCTTCCTCTGAATGCCATTTGTGCGGATCGGCAATGCAATGCAGAGTCTTGAAATTGCGATAACGGGATTCGCAGCGAGGGCAGATGTCTTCCTGTGCCTGTCCGGTCGGCTCGGAAAGTTGGGCCGTGAACTCTTTCCCGATTACTTGCCCCTCAACGAGCAATTTGCGGCCACAGTCGCAGTGAAAAGTTGTCAGCGGCCCTTCCTTGGCTTTCGAGGACTCCGCAAACGAGTTCATCACATCCAGCATTCGGCCAAGAACTTCATCGTCATGCAGCGGCAATCCGTATTCGTAAATGTCGTGCTCGCGTGCAATTGAATCCAGACTATCCAACGCCTCTCGTGCTCTCGTTTCCTTGTCTGTCATGTCAGAACTCCTGCCGTCTTAGTTCTTCAATAGCGAATGCCGTCATCACGTTGAGAACTTTGTCGCGCGAGAATTGCTCCAGTTTGCACTTAGACATAAACTCTTCAGCCTTCTCGTACATCGGCTGCCAGTCTCGCTTGTAAAAGCGCCGAAACTGATTATTCTTCTTCGGCTCTCGCGCTCTCTTTTCTTCGGCCATGTCAGGGCTCCTTAGCGACCGCGTAACCCCTTAGCCAAATTCACCATTTTTATCTGCGAGGCCCGTTCCCAAATTTCTAGGACTATCGCAGACAGAACTATGCAACTGACGAATCCCGTACCCGAATGTATCCAAGTATCAGGGTCATTGTTAGACCATGCACCATGACGAGCCCATGCGCCTGAAAAAACCCCATACCAATATGGTCCGGCGACCTCCACGAGGAACACTATTAGCGCCGCGAACAAATTCCCCATTGCTGCGATGCTTTTCATCTGTGAGTTCTCCACGACCCTCAGCCCCGGATTTGCATGACGGCTGGAGGATTGCGATTCCGCCAATACGTCGCAGGGCCAAAGGTCGCGCAAAGCTCACTTCTGCTACAATCCTCCGCAATTGCTGAACCACGCCCCAGGGCGTGTCTCACTCTCTAGAAATACCCATAAACAAGATTCACGCCTTGCCATATATCAGCAGACGTCGCATCGAAGCCAACACATATCCCAGTGTTGCCTGACAGGAACAGTACCGTCCCTGTCGCAGACTTCATGTATTGCGCTGGTGCTCCAGACGATATTCCGGTCCTGGCGACCCAAAGCGGATTTATGTTGTTGGCCGGGTTGCAAGAAGTGTCTGTAGATGCCCAAGCGCCAAAGGTAGTCACTTCTATGCCAGAAGGATTGGTACCCACCAGACTTCCTGTCAGGTTGTTGACGAATATTGCACAATTCGCAACGTGTGGAATGTAGTAGTACGCCCGGTTACCCTGAGCGGGCTCCACTGGTTGGTACGTGCCACCACCTGGCAGGGGGTTTGTACCTCCTCCAGCACAAGTACTGACAGGCGGTATAGAGCAGGGCGCGAAGCAGAAAGAACCGCCTGATGCTTTAACTACTGGTGAGTGCACCACGACAAGCGCAACCGCCAAGACTGCGCAGATTGAAATACCGAGTACAATTCGTTTTGTCATCGCATTTTCCTTTGTGTGATGGCCCGTTCAGGCGGCGGTTGTTCTTTGCGGGATGGCCGCTGCCTGATTCGGAGCCGGGTTAACGACTATTTGGTTCGCAATATTCCTATGATACAAACCGCGCCTACAGCGAATTCCCACCACCTCAATTCCTCGACCTTAAGCCCCAGAGCCATTCCTAAGAGGGCTATCCCAATACCTTCCAAGATCGCGTAAACAACGCCGATTGGCATTTCCTCTTCTCCTTTACTCCCGATTCCCACTTGTCTAGTCGCCGATTTCGATCATGTGCCTACAGACATAAGGTGTGCCCAACAATTCGAACTCATGCCCTTCTAGCTTAAGTACAGGCCATACGACATCTGTTCCGCACGTCCAATTCAAATGTGGCGCAACTGGCTTGCCGATCCAGACATAAGAACCGTCGTGAATTGGTGTCACCTTGCCCGCAACCGGAACGACAGCCACCTTTGGGGCATGCTGTTTGTAGTTCATGCTCGCCAACTTCACCCGGATACGGTATTCCTTCATCTGTTTACTCCCGATTCCCAACATTCAGGGTTGCCGCTTCTACGATCCTTCCTCCGATCCATTCTGCGATTTGGGGCACGACGGCGTTTCCAAGTGACCTAATGCGGTCCACTCTGTCGGGTACCCCATTACGATTTCCCACAAGTACGGATTCGGCCACCAACGTTCCGCCGTGGGGTGAATGGCGAAATACTTCCGCGCCGCCCATTGCGACAGTGTGTCCATCGTTCCAACGGCAAGCGGTTTGTGAGCATAAGACTGCTTTAGAGGCGACCGCTTCCAATCGCTGCTTGTAGGGGTAGGCAAGAATCCAGATGCGTTCGCGCAGATGTGGCAGCCCGACATGAGCGGCAGGAATAGTTTCCCATTCAGCGTCATACCCGATTTCGGCCAAGTCTCCGAGAACTCTTCCCATTCCCCGTCCAAGCAAAGCTGCGACGTTTTCCACGACTGCGAACTGTGGTCGTAACTCACTGATGATTCGGCACATTTCACTCCATAAGCCGCTGCGTTTGCCGGCGATTCCGACCTTGTACCCTGCATTACTGATGTCCTGACAGGGGAAGCCTCCGCAGATGATGTCAACTCGTTTGAGGTTGACGACTCCGACTGCTCGAACATCTTCGAATCGCTCTGCATTAGGAAAATGCCTCTCTAAAACCTTCCTGCAAAATGGGTCTATTTCAACCTGCCAAACTGTCTTGATTCCTGCTCTCTCAAAGCCGAGATCAAATCCGCCAATCCCAGCAAAGAGAGAGCCATGCGTAAGTTGCTTCATCCCTAATTCACCGAATCAATGAAAATCTGAGCATCATCCACAATCAACTGAGTGACATAACTCCCGCTGCCTCTCGGCGAGCGTACGTAGTGCTCTACTTTGTGGCCCTGCACTATCACGTGCCCTGTATAGTGAAGAGAGCGGTCTAGGTTGACTGCTGCCCAATCAAACGTCAGTGTCCCTTGTGCCCCGACAGCGCCATTGATGCGCGGCGGTGCCGGGATTCCATCGACAATGTTACTCATCCCGCCAGAGCCCGGATTCCCCGGATTTCCGAAGATGAAGAAACCGTTGCTATTGATCGAGAACGCTTGATTCTGCATGATGAACTGCCACGTACCGCCCTGATCGAGCGGCACTCCGTTGCAGACTAATCCGTTACATCCAAAGCTGACGCTTGTGGTATAGGCTGGGGTGTCTGGAGTCACATTAGTGACGACCTGTGCGACCGCGAACGACGCCAAAGACATCAGCAGGACGGGGAGGGCGAATCGTTTCATTCTTCATTCTCCTTGTTCAGGCTTTCGCCTTCACTTCTTGACTGAACCAGCATCAGTGCCGCCCAGTCCAGTTCTCGTTGTAAGCGCTCTACTTCCTTCTGCCAGTCCTCGGTAGTTTTAGTCACGGACCAACTCCGGGTTGAGTTTATAGAGTCCGTATCCATCCCGGCGGAATCTTTCCGGATCGTCCAGCATCGCCCGTATGATATTGGACTCCTTGGCTTCAACCCCCCGCCCCCGGAGCTTGGCCGAGATCGCCTTAAGTCGCATGGGGCCGCCGTAGACTCTTAGCAACTCGATGGCGATGTAGTCGCCCAGGCTGTAGTCCGGTTTACCGTTTCCGTTTTTCTTCATTATTAGCTCCGTGACCAGATCCCTGTGACTTCACTCTGATCCCCCACATTGGACTTCTCGACCCGGCCGGAGAACTCGACACCGACCAGCTCAACCGGATTCAGTTGCAGGTTACGTTTCCCCTTGTCCCCACCATTCTTCCAGTCCTGAAGCTGAAAGAACTGACCGACCTTGATGGAGACCTGTTGCAGTTCCTTGCGGTATTGAGCCTTCACCGCTTCAGCGATTGAGTCTTCTGGAGTATTCGCCGCAATCACCTTATCAGTGGCCAGTTTCTGGTAGTGAATCCTGGCCTTCTGCATGGATTCGGCGGTGACATCACCGTTCGCCAGCGCCTTGGCCTCGTAATCCGCCTGAATCTCTCCGGCCTTGTTCCGGGACGCCTCGGTAAAGGCAAGCGCTACCGACTCAGGCGCCTGCCAGAGTTCGCTCAAGGTCAGGCTCAGGAATGCGGTCCCCTCGAAGTCAGGGGCATCGAGTGGATGGTCGCCGGCAGCGGATGCCTTACCGTTCCCATTGGACTGCAACTGCTCCCGGCTGGGGCGAGTCGCTGATACCAGGAATGAGTGCCTCATGTTCCCGGCCCGGTCGTTCTTGCTGGCTTTCTCGATATAGGCCACAATCTTCAGGCCGGCCTGTTTGCTAGTTCCGTACGATCCAGGGGCGAGAGAGATTCTCTCCCGTGAATTCGTGTCTATTGTGCTATAAAACGATGCGCTCATTTGTATTCTCCTGTTTGTATTCTTGTTGCATAAAGTCTGGCTAATTCCATCAGTTCATTGTCAGAAGCGGCCTGCCGGAAGAATCTCTTCCTTCTGGCAATGATCTCCTCCGCCACAATCCGGGCCTGGCGCCGGGTCTCAGACGCCCGTTTATCCGACTTCTCCCGAGCTACATACTCCATCGGGGTCAATTTGCACGCTCCTGCCACATCTTCTGACAAGTTCGGCAAACCCGTTTTCTTTGCGTCGGAGAATCGTACTGAATCAAGTTATCCCCGCTCAGTTCATGACCTCGAATGCAATGAGTCTTGCGGTAATTGATCGCCGAAACTCCATTACTCATTAACTTATTTTCCCGGCCAGTTACCATTCTCAGGTGGTTGGGATTTACACAGATTGTATTTCGGCACTCGTGGTGAATCTCCATTCCTTCTGGCACATCTCCATAGGTAACCAGATACATTACCTTGTGCGCCGGGAAGGACGTTCCTCCAAGCGTAAATCTTGGATAAAAAGCTTCATACGAGCGGCACTTACACCCGGTCCAGTTCCAGCAACCAGATGAATTTCCCGAGACCTTATCCCAGAATCTTTGCGGAAGAACTGGCCAAGTGACCATCTTTTTTCCCAGATCCCGGCGTCTTCCATCTCTAATCCATTGGTTTATGTCGATCACTTAGCCTCCCTAAAGTCAACCACTTCAATCTTGGGCATAACCCTCTCTGCTTCTTCCCCAGCTTGAAGGTCCTTATCATCTGGAAGTTCCGATGCTCCAGCCCCTATCACGAAAGACAAACATTTCTCAGAAGCTCTCAACTGAAGCATATGCTCCTGTTTTGTTTTCCACACCGGGGAACTCGCTACCTGCCAGTCTTTCAACGACGCAGTGTATTCACATTTTCCGGTCGGCGTAGTAATGGTGCACTTATATGCCTCTAGCGGCTTATTTCTCTCAGCCGGGATTCTCTCAAGGACTGGAGGAGAAAGATTCAAGCCAGCCATTCTAGCCAGTTTTAATTTTCCCTCAAAAGATACATTTACCTTGTTATTCTTGGGATTGAACCATACCTCATTCGAAAACGGGCTCAGTCCCAACTCGAAGCAGCGCATGGCGAAGATCATGGCCTGCACCGGTGCCAGAAAGTAATCCGGTTCGGTCCCGCTTCCCTTGAACGGTATCTGTACCAGCATACTGGCCAGCATAGGGGGTGGGAGTTTCTTCCAGTCCAGTTCACTTATCTGGTTCAGTTTCTCCAGCTGCTTGGCCTGAGAGTTGGCGACCATCTCCGACTTCAGGACGGCCGCCTTCTCCATGTACGTGCTTCGCACTCCCATTTCCGTGCCTTTGTCCGTCATCGTTTGTTCCCGGCCCGGCGCCAACGGTTCTAAAATTGCTGCCTGTTCCAGATTCGGTGACCCGGGAGGACTTAACTCACTTTGCTTGAATAGATTGTTCATTGTGTGCATTCATCCTTATCTGTAAGTGTTCTTCTCTCTGTTTGTACCGCTCTAAAATCTTCGGCGACTCCCCGCCGTTACAGATCGGCAAATACGGACACGCCTGAAACTTCCCCTGACAGATCTGGGAGGATGCCATTGGCCACGGCTTCACGCCCGCATACTTTTCGCGATACTCAGCAATCTCCCTTGTCACCCAGGCCAGTTGCTGATCGAATCTCTTCCGGTAGACCAGTATCTCCGGCAGGTCGAATACCTCCAACCGAGCCGGCTTGCCTCGGTAGGGCTTAACGATGCACTCCACCTTGACCGCTTGGGGCCAAGGAGGACCAACCCTATCTCTTTGTCTCAAGTACCAGTCGTAGAGACCAAACTGAAAGGTTCTCAACAATGTGGCCCGGTAATCACTCTTCCACGTCCTTCCGATCTCACTCGCCGTCTTGACGTCGAACAGGTTTCCGGACTGGGAATATCGGTCAATCTTCCCGCATAGCGTTACATGTGGAAGGTCGAGGTAATCCAGGAACAGATATTGCCATTCGTACTCAATCGATGCTTCCGTGTCCGGCTCCACCCCATCACAGTACGCCGCCACGCATTCCGGCAGCGCCATCCCAAGTTCCCGCCACTTCAGTTCAAGGTCGGGTCTTAATGACCCTCCCAACTCATTCTGCGCCTTCTCCATCTCCACGGCCGCTCTCATCAGCACTTGGTTATAACTCTCACCCTTATGCCACCATTCCACCGCCGTGTGGACAGCGTGGCCAAAAGCGAGATGGACACTCGGCTCTGCCTGTACCCGATTCTCCAAGTACCGCTGCCGGTACTGTTCGCGGCATGTTAAAAAGGTATCGATACTGGTACTGTCCAAATAGATCACTTGTTCCGTCTCCCTACGGACCCTTCGGGTCCTCACTCGACTAAGATAAATACTTAGTAACAATAAACACAAACACTCCACATACCGCTACCAGTGTCCAGTAGATAGAAGCATGCTTTACCGCCTGCTTACGGACAAGACAGGCGGGACAGAGTTCGGAAACCACCAGTTCATCATCGCCTTCATATACATCAAAAAAGTAATGGCACTTCCGGCATCTCATGGTGAACTGGGCGAGTGATCGGGTCATGGCTTACCTCAATTCTCCAGGCTATGCTCCGGACAGAACGGATGCTGACAGTCCAGGTTGCGGCAGATTTGAAGCTCCGCCTCTACCCTCTCAATCTCTTCTCTCAGTACCTGCAACAGCCTAAGTTTCATGGTTTCGTCGGTGATATATTCGGTCATAATCACTCCTTTACACTATTCATTAGATCGGCTAAGGATAACTTCTCATTCAACTGTGCCAACTGAAACGCTATCTCTTTCAGCATCATGGCCTGAAAGTTCTCGGTGTCACGAGCTTGCCGGTCCCATACTCCTTCTTGATCAATTTCTTTACTCGTCATAAATCCTCCTGAAACGGGGACCGCGCTTGGTCAGGTTTCGCGGACGCAGTCCCCGTACTTTGACCAAGGTCTAGCCCGGCCTCAGTCAAATCCATGTACTCAATCTCGACATCCACTCCCGGCTCACCCTTGGTCCAGACCTTACCACCACTTATCTGTGAAATCTGGGAGTCGTCGTGCCAAGCCACCCGGTTAAGACCATCAAGGATTGACTTAAGACAATTGTCAAGATCAGGTCTTTGAGTATGCCAATCGCCTTCTTTTAATTTCTTTCTGGATGCCGGAACCGGAAATCTGAATATCGCCTTCAATGTAACAACTCCCGTGTATGTCTTCTGCGCCACTCCCGCATTCATTGCACATAGACTCACAAACGATTCATACTTCTCCGTAGGCTGGTCCGCCAGCTTCACATTGGACAAGAAGACCAGACTCGTATTGCCACATCCCGGACACTGATAAGCAGTCGTCGTCTTCCCGCAACTACATCGCTTGAGGGCGACGGTGTGATGCCGGCCTTTGGCCTGAATGCTTCCGGGAATTGTGAATCGAGCGATCATCCCTGTGAATTCTCCGTCCCATACAAATGCTCGCTGTGCTGAAAGGAAGAGAACGGCCGGTTTTCCTGTTCAAAGATATACGCCAGCCCCTTCACCTTGCCCAACGCCTGAGCCATGGCTACCTTATTATTCAACTCGTTCTCATTATTCCTATGCGAGGATACCCATACCTCAAATGCAGCATCCAGTTCCCGAATTGCGTCGATTAAATTCTGTCCATGTCGTTTCATTGTTCACGCTCCGCGTTCACTACGGCACCCAACTTACTCCCATCCCGAAAACCTGTCAAGCATTATTTTATCTTATTTTGATAAGTAATTAAATGGTCAACATTCTCTTGACAGGGGATGTAGAATGGAAATCGTAGGGGTGCAACGCTCCTGCCAATGAATCAGGGGTAGGGCTGGGGAACAGACACCTCCTCAGTTCTCCCCCCTTGAAAGGTGTCTATGAAATGTCCGGAATGCTCCGGCTTGCAATGCAAGATTATTGCTGAATATCCTGAAAAATCACTGCGTTACTGGATGTGCCTCCTGTGTTCCCATCTTTTCTGGAAGACCATTGTCTGGTCTAAGGAAAAACGTGGAATTCCAGTTGTGGAGGCGAATCAATGAACGCCTTCCGCATCAGCGACAATTGGACATTCCGATCCCTGAAGGACATTCTCACCAATCCACCACCGCCAACCCCTCCATGGATTATCGAGGGCATGGTAGCTAAGAATTGCCCCACTCTAGTTTCTTCTCAGCCCCACGGCATGAAATCCTTCAGTTGGCTTCAGGCAGCAATCGAGGCAGCTTTGGGAATGCCAATCTGGGGGCATTATCCAGCCCTGAACGTAACCAAGACCCTATTCCTTGAAACTGAAGATCCACCATGGCTGCTCGATCAGAGAGTTGTATTTATTGCTAATGGCTCAGGAATAAACCCGGATGAAATCAGCGATGGTGGATTCTACCGCGGGCATCTTGGCGCCTTCGATTTGGTCAAGGCTGAAGAGGACATCAAGAAGCAGTTGGACCTGTACAAGCCGGAAATGTGCGTTCTGTCCACTTTGCAAGGCCTTCTGGGCGGTCGGGACTGGAAAGAACAGGTTGACATGTACGACGTCAACGCCATGATTGTTCGCTTGTCGCTCGAATACTGCCCCATGATTGTTATCACTCACTCTCCCCAGGACAAGAAACTCAAGCGAGCGGCCGGCACGATTACCCAAGCCGCCAATTACCCGAATATCCTGCACTACGACAAATGCCACTCAGACTCAGGTAGCTATTCCCGCGTTTTTCTTGATTCTAAACTGGGGCAAGATGGCAAATTTCGCATCCGCCTGAACAAGCAATCGGAAACGTCCATGAGATTTCAATGGGAATGCGACGTGGACACTACCGAACTCAAGCAATTCGTCTATGAACATCCCCAGCTTTCAGTCGCAGATATAGCTCTGCAATTCGACGTATCCGACCGCTATGTAAGGCGAATAAAAAGCGCCGGAACAAGTTCCGGAACTACTTTTTCAGAAAAACGGAACAAAAAACGGAACTCAAATGGAAATGGTTCCGCCTTCATTAGTACTATCTAATAATGAATAACTTACAGAGCGGAACTAAAATCGGAACGGAACAAAAGTTGTACCATTGCGCGGAACTGAACAATGGGGTGTTATAGAACCCCATTTGTTCCGCCAGTACCGGGTCTATCCAAGATGCGTGACAAATTCAATACCGCCCGACTCCCGCAATACGGGCAATTCTGTGTCGTTTCTGACACACGGCCACACTGACAGCATAAAACGGCCGTAGGGCTCACATCAGCCGCGGGGAGGGCTAGACTACACCGGACCCCTAAAAGCCTCTCTAAACCCGATTCTGTGCCATTACGGGGCATTGTGGGAATTCTTGTGCCATCCGTCTATACAATTGCCGATGTTTTCATATCTCACTGATTTAACATCACCACAACTTGGACATCGGGTATTTGCCCAGTTAGCAAAGTCTTTTGCAGCTTCGGGATGCATAAGTGGACGATTATCACAGGCTTCTGAACCGTCCGCATGATTGCGGCCGAAATTGGCCAAATACTTGCCGCACTTGCAACTTGGTTGACGTTTAATGACTGACATAACCCTATCTCCTCGCCCTTTCCATTTCGTCCTCAGCCTGTTTATCCGATCCTGCGATTGTGGCGAACAGTTCATCCACGCGTGAAGGATTAACCTCATCAGGCCCGTTCATGGTCCAACAATAGGCTTGTTCATACGTGGGCACTGGCACTCCAATCTTGTCTTCTTGGGGAATAGCAATCAGCGTTTCCTCATCAGCGCTCTCTACTTCATAATCAATCAGGGCAATCTCTACATCCGCTGTGTTCCCAAGGATGTGTCGAATCAGTCCACGCGTCAAGCCTCCATCCATTACGATCACAATCCTTGGTTTCATATCGCCTCCATTCGGCTAACGATTGTTTCCGTGCAGAACAATTCGACTCGGGTCACTTGCTGGAAATCCCCTGCTTTCTCGATGATCTGTTTAAAGGTGGGCTTCGTCCAACCAAAGTCGTATTCTGTGCTGGCCTTGTATCCAGCCCATGCGATCCCGTTTACTTTGGCTTTGTAGGTGATGATCTTGTATGGCTTCATATCTGCCTCCGTGACACCACAACCTTCTCATAGTTTGAGTAAGTCTGTCAAGGGTAATTTTCGTGAACACACGTATACCATTGATTATAATCGTAATTTTCTTATCTTATTGTGATTAACTACAGGTTGGATTCTTCCGCGTCTATCGTCTTGTCAGCGTTTTGCACAGCCTGATTCGGAGGTGTGATTACAATAATTCCGGCCATAGACTCTGGTGTCCACAGGTTTAGTTCGCGATGGCTGCCAAGAGTTTTAGCTGACATCACGCCGCCATCCCGTCCTTCAATCGCATTCGCAGCTAGTCGGCCGATGGCAATATACTTCAGGGTATCCAGGCTAAGCGACTTACCGAACGCAGCCAGCTCTATTCCCTCTTCTGCAACCGCCTGTATCATCCTCTTCGAGCAGCCGGCCAAACCCTTATTCGCACGGCTTTCGGGATAACCGGCATCGATCATTGACTGCTTAATCGATCCGCCGTCTGCTATCTTCTCCGCGAATATCTGCTCTCTATTTGCCATTGGTCGCCTATCGGCTCCCATTACTGAAGATGTAATATGGTAGATTGTTGGTAGGTAATCACTGGCATTTGTAACACTTTACGCGTGTTTCACGGGTCAACTGCATTATAACCAACGTGTCAAGTCTTTCGTCTTCTATTCGCTATCTGATCCCACCACTACCCCTATCCCACCTGTCCCACTATTACCACCTGATTACCCCTGTCTAACCTGATCAACTTGTGCTCATAGTTACTAATAAGTATACAGCATTCCTTCCCGGTACCTACTCAGTTCCCCCGTTGTCCTCACCCCGCCGGCCGAGGAAAGAGGCGGGTAACCCCACAATTGACTCAGAATTAAAAAACAACCGTGTTACTTGACTCATATGCTACTATCCGTGTCAAGAGGGACCCAATTATGCCCGCCGTGTCGACGAAACAGCGGCAGTTGATGGCGATTGCGGAGCATCATCCCTCGCAAGTGTATGAAAAGAACCGAGGAGTGCTAAAAATGAGCCATTCCCAGCTCCACGAGTTCGCGGCTACCAAGGGAATCGGTAAAAAGGTGAGTTCGGCGCTGGCGAAAGGGAAAAAGTGAGCCCAAATCCTTTCGGCGGTGCCCTTTCCGGAGGGTTCAACGAGCCGACTAGCTCCGATCCGACCTCTGCACCCGTTGAGCAGATCCCGAAACCTCAGTCAGTCGTGGCTCAAACACTCGCCAAGCGGAAAAAGGGGTTCGGACCGGGGGTTTCGGGAACGCAACGCGTGACCAAGAACCCGGCGGCACTGGGACGGGCGATTGCGCTGGCGAGGCGGGCTAATCCGAGTAAGCAAAAGTATGGATGAATATCTGACAGCAGAGAAAGTAAGAGAAGCAGCAAAGATCCTGCTTGAAATGAGCTTTTATCCCAACGACGGGACAATCTGGATCAAGGGAGAAAAGTGTATATGCCGACCGGAAACGAATTTTCTGACGTCAGATTCGGGCAAGGCGACCAGTCCTACAAGCAAACTGACCGAGAAATGAGTCCCGGGTGGGACAAGAATGTCACGGCTCAAGGTCAACAGCCGACCTCCGGCCAATACCCGAACGTCTACGACCGGTCAGCCGGGTCTGAGCCCATGGGTACTGAGTCCGAAGACAACCCCTTCTACTACCCCAACCGGGCCTTTGAATACATCAAGTGCTCCGGACCTGGCCAGTCCTACGTGACCACCGAGCGGGAGTCGATCTCCGGGGAGTTCACCACCTGCAAGCCCGGGGAGACCGGTCCCTATCCCGGTACCGACATGGTCCCCAGTCCGACTCCGAGTAAGCAGTTCTCCTCCGACAAAGAAGGCGATCCCAAGAAGCTAGTCCGCCAGGCCACAGTCAGTGTCAATGCCCATTCCGACCTGATGAAGGCCTACGGCTACAATCTTCCGGTGGCGACCATGGGTTCTCATCCTTGGCTACGGGACGAGCTGGCTACCCAGGACGAAACCGAGCCTGGCAATGCGGAACCGCGGTTGGAACTAAAGATTCCCAAGCGGGATACAAAGGTATAACTATGTCCCAGATACAGAAAGCTAATGTCGCCGTCGTCAACGCCTCCGCCAGCGGCGACAATACCATCATCACCGGCGTGACCGGCCAGCCCATCTTTATCTGGCAAATGGCCTTTACCGCCGCGGGTGCCGTCAACTTCATCTTCAAGAACGGTACCGCCGGCACCGCCCAGAGCGGCGCCTACATCCTCACCGCCAACGGCAGCTCCATTACCTTCCAGTACACCGGCATGCCCTGGTCCTGGACCTCCCCCGGAAGTAACTGGGTCATCAACCTATCCGGAGCGGTCGCCATCACCGGCCAGGTGTTCTACACCATAGGAGGCTGACGTGAAAAAGTGGCTATGGTTGATTCTCCTTCCTGGAACGCTTTGGGGCCAGATCGTAAATCAAGGCGGCAGTGGATCTGGAACAGTTACTAATACAGGGGGAAATCTAACCCTGAATGCGGTAGTCCTCGGCAATGGAACTTCTGACACCAAGGTTTCTACCGGGATCACTACCAATGGAGCGTCAGAGCTGGACCTCGGTGTCTCTGGTACTTCAGGGGTCCTAGGACTAAATGGATCAACTAGCGGTAAAGCGACCCTTACGCCCCCGGCTATAGCGGGAACGTCCACAAACGGGGTAACATCAAGCAATGTGCTTCTTAGTCCTGACGGAACATGCGCCAATACCGCTTACGGGTTTACTTCCGCAGTGAATACGGGTATTTCACGATCTGCTGCTGGTAACGGGCCAGTTTTATGTTCTGCCGGTAATCCTATTGCAACGGCTGATACAAATACAGGCCTAGTTGTGCTAGGAACCGGAGCATTAGTATTTAGTTCTTCAGCCATATCTGGCGGAAAGTACGCGATGATTTCCCCAGTATCTACTGGAGTTATGAGCATTGACAACGGAACTCAACTGAGCGGATTAGGCGCGTTTACCAACTGTCGTACGGTCGTAAACGTTACCCCAGTCACTGTGAGTGCAAACGTCACCACTGATCAGAACTTGATGGCATTCACGCTCCCGGCGAATTGTCTAAACACGGTTGGTAGAACGTTACGGATCTTCGCAGCAGGGGTCTACACCACGCCTGCTGCCTCCACCGCTGCAATTACCCTTGAAATCAAGATTTGTAGCGTTTCTGGATGCGCTTCCGGAAACGTAGCCGACGTAATCGATATCACGTCTAGCGCCAATCCCGGAACTGTCACAAATAACGCCTGGAATATAACTGCTTACGTAACAACGCAGACGGCCGGCGCTACTGGAGCATGGGAATCGCATGGAATCATGGGTATAGACCTGGGAGCGCTCAATACCTCCGTAGACTCTTTTTTTAATGATACCAACACGACCACAGTCACAGGCACGCCCTCTGCTATTGACACGACAGCCCAGAATTTCCTGCAGGTCTCAATTGCTTTCTCGGCAGCTAGTGCTAGTAACTCGGCTACTCAGCGTCAGCTTGTAATTGATTCGGTTAATTAAATTGCCCATTGAATCAAAATCGTTTCTCACTCTGCCAATAAATATTTCTTCTAGTGGGAACAACTCTGTGCTACCAGCTACCGCCGGGGTTGGCTACAAGGTATGGAAACTCTGGCTGGTCGCCAATGGTGCTGTGACTATCCAGTACTTCGATGGAGCCACCGCTCTCTCCGGTCCCATCGCTCTCGTTTCCGGAGGTTCCCAGTCATTCGCCTACGACGGCACCGCCAACTTTATCGTGTCTATAGGCAACGCCTTCATCATCAACCTTTCCGGAGCGGTTCAGGTCTCGGGCACTGTTTACTACAGTCGAGGATGAATGAAAAGATTAGCTCTCATCCTGCTGCTTGCAATCACCGCAATTGCTCAACAAACCAATAATCCCGGTGGCGGAGGTGTCACCAATAATCCCGGAAATGGAAGCGCAATCGGCGGATCAGGAGCCCTTGGAACACAAGTAGTGGGAACAGGAACTGGTCACGCGGATCAGACCAAACTAACATTTGATGCGCGGGACATAGGAGTTGATTGCGCTGGAGTTACCGATAGTCAACCTATTCTGCAAAGTTTCGTCAACTCAATGGCGCCGAACACAGTTATCACTTTCCCGGCGACTTGTGCTGTAAAGATAGGCGCGACCATCAACGTTCCCAGCAATAGCGGATTTGCGATGCGCTCTGTCGCGCGCGCCCAGAATGGTGCCGGGAACTCCGGCAAGCCGCAAATGATCTGGACCGGAACCAGCGGCGGCATGTGGAACCTGATTCAGCAGCAGGCTCCAACGATTGAAGGTTTTGCATTTTCTAATCCATCTAACAGTATCGCTTACTACATTCAATTTAGCACCGGAACGGGAAGTTACATCAGCACCGAGGCTGTGGTCCGGTACAACACATTCACAAACAGCATAAACAACGCCAACTTCCAAGCGGTCGCTCTTTCTACCACCGCCAACGGTGAAAAAGACGTAATCACCGATAACGACTTCTTCTGCTCGCAAACGTCGGCGCTGCGTATCAACTCAGCAACGCCAGATGGGGTACTCACCTCTGGCAGCCCAACGCTGACCTGTGCTAGTTGCACCTTTACCAGCAATGCCACTCCCGGCCAGCGCATCCGCGTCAGTTATGCTCCTGTAGCGACAGTGGACAGCGGCATCGTGGATACCACAATTCTGTCTATCACCAATGACCACACTTTGACAATGAACGCCAACGCCACATCCAATCAGACAGGTGCCCGCATCCATGTCGGCGGTGCATTGGGAGAAGGCATCCACATTGGAGATGTGAACGCCAAACACAATACACTTGAGCGCGACTCTTTTACGCAATGCGCATGTGGGCTTAATGCTCGTACCGGTTCTTTCTCGGCTTCCCATTTCGGGGGGTCCGCCAACGACGTGCTGGCCTGCATCAACGATATCAGCGAGTCGGCAGAACTCGCCTACATGGAGGCTGAAAGTGATTTACGTGATATCGAAACTGAAGGCCCATTGGATTCTACGCTAACTATCAATCACGCCCGGAACAGTTTAAGTAATAATACTCTTCTTAATGGCAATATCTTCTTTGGTAATGGTGGAAGAGCGCTGATTGAAAACTCCATCATTCAGTTATCGTCTGGAGCGACAAACTCTGTCCTTATTGGCAAGTCACCTACTCAATTTACCCTTACATCCATCGCAAATCAGTGGGGATTTACGATGGCAGGAATGGGATTCAGTTTGTGGAGGTCTGAAATAGAATCCGGCAGCGTTACGAGTGAAGTACTAATCAGCTGCGGAGATATCAATATCGCAGATTCACCTGGAGCATGTTTTCAGTTCGGAGAAGGTGGAACTTCTATCGGAACCGAGGGTCATTTAATCGTCAGCAGTCCTCACGCCGTCAACACCCCAAGTTTTAGCGTATTCACGGCGGAGCCAATCGTTAACACCGCAACATTTGTTAATGAGGCCACTGGATTCAGGAGTAACCTGTCAGCCTTCAGTAACTCCACGTCGATGAAGTTCATCGGCTTTGACGCCTTCGTGCAGACTGCCAATGGCATACGCGGCGGTAATTTCGTTGGATTCCGCTCACTATTTCCAGTGGTGACGGGCACTCCTATGCCATTCGCCCGTGGCCTGTGGGTCGCTGCTCCGACTGCTAATACGCTTATTACTGAGGCTGACGGGGTATATGTAGAAGACCTATCAACGCACACAGGGATTACAAACAAGTTCGCGTTCAAGAGCTTGGGCGCAAGCGACACGATGTCGGTCGCGGGGCCAATCACAACCGGCAGCCAATTTACTTCTACACTTGCTACCGGAACCGCTCCTTTCTCAATCGCCAGCACGACTCCGGTAGCCAATCTAACCACGGTGCCAACTACTTACAACTCAGGAGGCACACAACAGACCACCGTGCATATCGTGCGGGATCACTGCACGCTTGGAACAAGCTGCTCGGTGACGCTGACTGGCTCTAGCGTGTTCACGTCCTCTACTTCTTACGAGTGTTCCGGAACCGACGAGACCGCAATCGCAGCCGTGAGATTCAATCCAAGCTCCGGCTCTGCCTTTGCCCTTACCGGAACCGGTACTGACGTAATCAGCTTTATCTGCGTGGGCAACTGATGGCAGAGACAATCACCCTCGAAGACTGGCGCAATCAGCGCCAGCGGGCCCGTACCAGCCTGCTCTTCCTCTGCAACAATGTTCTCGGTTACAAGGATGTACAGGCCTCGGTTCATAGAGGAATGATCCTATCCCTCCAGAAGTTCAAGGGAGGCCGCGACTGGACTCATCAGCGTTTCGTTCCCGGCGGTCTCTCCCCAGGCACCTTCAAGGAAATCATTGAGGGCTACGAACCGGTGGTCCCCAACTTCTGGGATCTCGAAACTCCCTCTGCGACAAGACGGACCCTCATCCTCATGCCCCGCGGCCATCTCAAGAGCACGATAATGATGGGCCACATGATACAGTGGATCCTGAATTACCCGAATATCCGGATACTCCTAAGTTCCGGCACCGGAGACCAAGTCCATGGCTTCCTCAAGGAAATCAAGCAGCACTTCCAGTTCAACGACATGTTCCGCTGGCTCTTCCCGGAGTACTGCCCTCCTGCAAAAACGGCGAAAGACTTCGGGAATCAGGACGAATTTACGGTACCAAACTGTCGCAGACCTAATGCTAAGGAACCCACGGTTGGAACAGTTTCGGTCGGCGCTGTGGTTGCATCAAAGCACTACGACGTAATCGACAACGACGATGTAGTGGACAAGGAAAATGTCAGAACCCCGGAACAGATTCAGACCGTCAAGCAACATCTGGGTATGCTCTGGCCGCTACTCGAAACAGCGCCGAATTCCGATACCCGACCCGTTGGTTACCAGCGGGGCTGGTGGTATCTGGTTGGCACGACGTATGACTTCTCAGATGCTTATGCTACTGTCCTTGACGAAGAAGCCAAGAAAGAGGTTAAGACCTACCACATCTACAAGCAGTCGGCCATCCTTGAAGGGGAATTAAACAAGGAAGACTGCAAGGCCGACTGCGATCTTCCCAAGCCTCACCCGGTCTACAAACACTGTAAAGTCCTCTGGCCAAGTCGGTTGCCGCCCGAAGGACTCCTAGCTATTGCCGAAGATCCGCTTCAGGGCTGGTCCGTTCTCTCTTCCCAGTATCTGATGAACCCGATCCCGGACAAGGCCGGCCTGGTCGAGTCCCAGGACCAGATCGTCTGGGTACCACCGAAGATCATCAAGGAGGTCTATGCCTACCTCAACCTCCATGCAACTGTCGATCTTGCAGGGATGGAACCAAGCACCAATAAGCTTGCGGACAACGATTACTCGGTTATCAACCTGCACGGATTTGGACACGATGGCACCCTGTACATCCTGTCCATCTTGCGGGGCCGCTATACCCCCTTTGAAGTTATCGACCTACTGTTCAAGCTCACTTCGATTCACCCTCGTATCGTGGACATCAAGGTGGAGAAAGAGGCCCACGCAAGAGTGCTGTTACCGTTTCTTAAACGAGAGATGGCGAAGCGTGGAAAGTGGCTGCCTATAGTCGAGATCCGCCGCGATAACCGAACAAGTAAGCAGCAACGCATCAAGGGTCTCCAACCCTGGTTTGCCAACGGTTCCATCAAGTTCGCCGACAATCAACCCAATAAACTAGCCATCATCAACGAGATCATGCGCTTCCCCAAGTACGCCCACGACGATGTTTTGGACACGATAGCCGATGCAATGCAGAACCGAGAGGGAGGAGTGACGTCCGATGTCACGCCAATGGAGAAACCGAACATGATCGGCCGGGGCGCTCCGGTAAAACTTCCGGACGGGTCCTTCACCGTCCCCAACTTCAATCCCGATCTCAAGAACCTGATGGACAGAATCATGGGCAATAAAGACCAAGAGGAAAGTGGTACAGTGGATCAGTTAACAGGTTGGTGAAATGCCCGACAACGATGCATCCGGATCACTAACCAACTTCTCAATGGCCGCCACTCCGGCCACGAACGCCCCGACCAACCTACCTCAAGGTCCGGGTCTCCCCACGCTGACCACTGAAGAACGCGAGAATCCCAAACTTCCATCCGAAAAATGGAGTGATACCTATGCCGCTCAAATCTCCCTCGGAGACTTCAAGAAGGCAGAAGGCTACAGAACCATTAACCATGACTGGCGATTCCGGGTATCGGATCAGCTTTATCTGGCATGGACACAGCGCAAGACGTGGGAAGGTACAAAGATCCCTAGAAGCTCTGTTGGAATCTTTCTCGCTCTGGAACAGATTGAAGCTCTTTTACCAAATGTGGTGCTCGCTCTCTTCCCAGACAATAATCGACTCCCATTCGACGTTGAACCAGAACCCGGCTCAAGTGTTCAGTCCGCCCAAGCCGTCCGTGACCTCATCTCCTGGCAACTCCAGGACCTCGGAGATCAGGGACGATACCTCACGTTACGGGAGATTAGCCGGAGGGCCTATAAGCAGTCTTACATCTACGGGAACGGCATCGTGGAGTTTGGAGTCCTCGACAAATTCATTACCCGCAACCACTTTACCCGTCAGCAGGTTCCGATCCGGCAGACGATAAGCAACCCTCTCACCGGGGAGAATCAGGACATACCTACCGGTCAGTTCAGAAATGTGATCTCTCGTAACCAGATCGTGGACCACGTTGTCCGTCCCCAACTCGGCAACATTGACATCCGGGACTTCTACTGGGATCCGAACTGCAACTCTCACAACATCAACGACGGTTCCTTCTGTGCCACCCGTCATCTTCTGACAGTGAATCAACTTCTCCAGTACCGGGGCGTAGACGGTTTTAACCTCCCGGATGCTCCCGCTCTCTTGAAACTCGCCCAGATCAAGTCCATGACCCAGGGCGACACCTCCAAGATGAATCAGGAAGCCTTCCGGGGGATGACCTATCAGCCCTCCCTTGATTACTCCATGGACCCCGCTCTAGCCCGAGTTGAGGTCATCCGCTACTGGCAACCCGGCCACCACGTCTGGCTCCTCGGCCGCCAGTGGGTCGCCTACAACCAGTTCAACCAATTCGGCATACTGCCGTTTCTGAACGCCTTCTACGTCGACGTCCCGGGCCGTTTCGCCGGACTGTCCATCTGCGACCTGGTAGAAGGCGATCAGAAGCTGGCAGAGGCCATTATCAACGCCCGGATCGATGAGTTAAATCTCATGATCCATCGTCCCCTGATCATGAAAGAGGGACGGGCCTTTTCCGCTTCACAGCAGCGCCTCCGCCCCGGTGTTGTCTGGAAAGTAGAGTCTCCGCAAGACGATATCAAGTGGATGGACAATAAACCAGTAACCAACGACGCCTACATCGAGGTAGATGCCCTTGAAAGAAGAGTCCAAAAAAAGACCGGAGTCACCGATTTGGCAGTGCTGGGGTCGCCTTCCTCTGGTGGAAATTCTGCGAACCGTAGTGCTACAGGGGTCTCCACCCAAGCCAATGCCAGTGGACAACGAATTCAATACCACGTGGAAAACGCTGAAGATCAGTTCCTTGTCCCAGCTTTGAATATCATCCACGCCCTCAACCAGATCTTTCTACCCGTAGACGAGATGCAGCAAGTCCTCGGTTCCGAGGGCCAGTTCATTCAGGTCGATCCAGTTGAGGTCATGAACACCTCTGTCCGGTTCCGGATGAATGCCAGCAGTAAGCTGAAAGTTAAGGCAGCTCTGGCTCAGGGCGGAATCGGTCTCTTGCTTCAAAGCATCTTGAATCCAGAAGTAGACAGCATCGCCAACCAGCAGGGTATGCGTCTCGACTTCTCCCAGATCCAGCGCCTGATCAACGATACCTTCGGCCTGGCTCCGATGGCTTTGTGGGTCCAGATGACGCCACAGGAACAACAGGACCTTATGCAGCAGAAGATGATGCCGGCGATGATGAAGCGCCAGGAACAGAAAGACCGTCTGGACAATCTCAAGTCTATCGCCGAGGAGCGAGATGAGACAACTCTGATCAAGGAACTTTTATCCAAGCTCATGACCCCGCAGGCTGCTCATGCCCTCCTCGATGAATACGCGGGTACAAGTCTCGGTCAACTGGATAAGATGGCGGTAGCGCCGACTCCTCAGAGCGGAGGCGGTCAGTGACTAACCCGCTTACTCAATCCGAACTCGATCATCTCGCCGAAGTCCGAGAGGTCTGCCGCACCGTCAACACCTCCGGCTGGCACCGTATTCTCGCCCAGATGAAAGCCTTTGTTGCTGAAGCCCAGGAAGACATGGTCGGCGCCGTCTACGCCTCCGATTCCATCAAGGCCGCCCTTCAAATGCGCTGGCAGCAACGGGTAGCCATGCTCCGGGGTGTAGAAAAATACATTGACGAATGTGAGTTTGAACGTAAGATGCTGATAGAGGAAGCCAAGCAGCAACCTGGCGTTCCCAGGGGAGAAGAAGAAAATGCCGAACGAAGTGACGAAGTTGCCGGATGGTCGAATTAGTGCGAAGCTCGAAACGGGCGAGATCTTCGAAGGAGACCCGCTAGAAGTAACCCAGAAGATGGCCGAGGCCCACGTAAACACCAAGCGCTGGGGTCAGGAGTGGAAACAGAAGGCGGAAACGGTCGGTACTCCACCGCCTCCAGCTGCCCAGCAACCGGTCGATCCCAACGAGAAAGCCACCCAGGAATGGCTCCTTAACCAGACCGCCAAGGCCCTCGGTTATAACTCCGGGGAAGAGTACAAGGCGGAACTGGCCCGGGTGAAATCTTCCACCGAAGAGGTCTCCAAGAACTCAGCCCTTCAGCAATTCTTTACCACTCACCCGGAGTACCCGGCCACTCCCGAAGCCAACGACCTGATCGGTAAGATCTTCGACGAAAAGGGCTGGACTGAGATGACCGCGGACAACCTCCACTTCGCTCATCTTGAAGCCCTGGACCGCCACCGCCGCGACCCTAAGCAGGGTTACGAACCACTCTCCGCCGAAGCCGTCAACTCCGCTTGGGCCAACAACATGCAGCAGGCTAGCCGGAACAGTCCTCCCCCGATGATCCGCAGTAACAACCCCGAGATCGGCTCCGGCAACCCCGACCCCTATGCCATGCCCCTTGCCGACCTCCGCAAAATGGCCATCAACCAGGAGTTAAACCGAAAATGAAGAAACGATTCTGGCAGTTCGTGCATGACCAATTGGAGCAAGCTTGGCACTGGGTCTATTATCACAAGCTGGCCAAGCCGTTCCCGGAAAATATCGGTCATAGGGATTATCGGTACACTTTCACATATATTTGCGGCAAGACTGGCATGACTACTTATCCAAGTCCTTTACCTTCAGAAGAAATTAAGGTATATCGATCATGAAACTCGCCTCTACTGGTCTCGAATCCGGTCTCCACAAAATGGTCGCCGACAAGTCCGCCCACATCGCCCAGATGCAGGCTCACCACTCCCTTCAGCGCGCCTGGGGTTACAAGAAACTGGCCAAGCAGACCAAGGGACGCATCGACGAGGAGCGCGACCATCTCAAGTCTACTCTCCACTACATGACCCAGCGGGGTGTGACTCCAAAAATGGAGCGCGGAACTGTGTCAATTGGCACAGACATTCCGTCCCAGTTAGCGAATGATCTATCCAACGAGATCAAGTTCGTGGCAGACTTGAATGAAATCCTCAGTGCTGCCCGGACGGCCAATGAGGACTCTCTTCGGCGCATGGTGGAGCACGTTGTAAAAGACAACGAGCAACATGTAGCTGATCTTGAGGCCCAGTTGAACCTGATCAAGACCATGGGACTTCCCAACTACCTGGCTAAAGCGAGTAAAGTGTGAGCCGTGAAACCGACATCCAGGAACTGATCTACCGTCAGTTGGTCCTGGTCAACAGGAAACTTGACCAGATCATTGGCCAAGAAGCATCACTTGAGGAAGACGTGGAAGAACTCCTTCCCACTCCCTCAGCCGTATCCGCAACCCTTGAACTTATTGCAAACTAAAGGAGATCTTCCATGCCAGCAACAATTCACATCACCGGTGCCGGGGCCAGTTCCAACTTTCAGGAATGGACCGGTTCTAATGGCACAGGGACCAGTGTCAAGCCAATCGGTCCCGTCACCTTCACCAGTTCTGACGCAACCATCGCTACCGTCGATGCCACAACGGGCGCAGTGGCTGCAGTCGCCGTCGGAACCGCAACCATCACCGCCACCGATGCCGGCAACAGTCTTACCGCTTCCGACACCGTAACCGTGACCGCAGCTCTGGCGGTTTCCGCAACCTTGGCCCTAACCGCTAACTAATGCAGGTCAACCTGAGCTGGGCCGTTGTGACGAACGCACTCTTTTATCGCGTTTACAGGGGTACCTCGTCCGGCGGCCCGTATCAGCTCATCGGCCAGTCCAATCCCAATCCCGGTATGACCTCTGCTAGTGCCAATATAGTTACTACCTATCAAGACGGTCCCGGAAACCTAGTCAACGGGGTTGACTATTTTTACGTGGTCAGTGCTGTCAGCCAAGATGGTGAGTCCCCTTACTCTCTAGAATTCCATGCCGCATGGCCCGGGGCCCCGTCTACAGTAACGGGCTTGACAGGCGTGGTAGTCTAATTTTGAAGGCAGGCATTCCCTGCCGATTACCCCACCTGAGTTCCAGCGTGGTAACTGAATAAGCGGTTCGCCCGAATCGTGAGTTCCACGTCGAAGGCACCCCGAGAATAAACCCGGAGGTGTTAAGTGTCTCTACTCAGAATTCTGTTTGGCAGACTGTCGTTCTCCGCGTTAACTGATTCCATCTTCAGTCTGTTCGCCTTGTTTGACTACGCTCCCGCCGGGTTGACAACCCAGTCGCCTGGCTTCACGCATTTGGCCACGGTCTATTATGAAAGGCGCAGCCTTGAGCGTCTTGAGGCCATGTTCCGCTTCTACCAGGTCTGCGAACCTCACGACATACCGCAGGGTGCTGGCCGTACGATCCAGATGAACCGCTATACCCTGCCCGGATTCAATACCGTCCCGGCGGCAGAAGGAGTGATCGGGGCCCCGGTCCCACAGGCGACCACGACCGTCAGCGCCACGGTCGAACAGTATTCGGACTTCATGTCAGCATCCGCTCTACTGACTGAGACCGACATCAATCCCACCAACGACCGCATGGCCGACGACCTCTCCTACCGTGCCACCGGTACAGTCGATACCATCATCCGTACCGAGATCGACTCCAACACTTCCGCCAAGGTAGCCACCATCGGGGCCTACCTCTCCGCCGCCGACTTCAAGGCCAACGTGGCCCTGTTGCTCGGCATCAACGTCCGTCCCCGATTCGACAACTACTTCTTCTCCGTCATTCACCCCTACGTGGTCTATGACCTGATCTCCGACAACACCGCCGGCGGCTTCATCGACGCCCTGAAGTACATGGCCGGACGCCAGGTCCTCCAGGGAGAAGTCGGGGAAATCGGGATGTGCCGGCTGCTGACGTCAACCAACGTGGGCACCTCCGGCTCAGTTCCGAATGTCCTTTACTCGACCTACATCATGGGCTCCGGTGGAATCGGCATCGTGAACCTGACCGGCCGCGGTCCAGACCAGGTCGTGGATCCCCGCAAACAGCGCTTCACTCTGGCCATGGTCAAGGGTGGCCCGTCCCCCGCTGACCCGGTCGGCGAGATTGCCAGCTATGTCAGTTACCGGTTTGTGTTCGCAGCCAAGACGCTGGATACGACGAATTTGAGATTTAAAATTGTTACAGCAGATGCCTCACTTGTTTAGGAGGGCTGATGGCAAGAAAGACTAATACCGGTACTGGCGAGACTTCCGGCCACGGGGAGATCGATACCAACTTTACTCCTCCTGGACCGGTCTATCCTGAACCGGGAGCAAGAAACTTGAATGACCCGGACTGGGTCCGCCGGGACATGTTGAACAAGACGTCTAAACCACAACCAAAGTACTACTAGGTTAACCAACTGGGGTCACAGCAGTCCTTATCGGTGAACTCCAAGAGCTGAGGAGGCTCTAAAATGCCAAGAGGAAGTACAGTCTATACCGCCAAGAAAGCGGCTGCTCTTACCAACCCAATCACGAATGACTCTATTTTCCTGCAATCGGAGAATTCAGCATTCGCGGCTTTTGTTTCAGCCTATCAGGGGGCCCTAGTCGGAGGACAATCCGCCCTGGACGGTTCTTCCATCTACGTCCGGGCCAGCGGCAAGGTCACGACTGGAACCAGTTCCACTCTGATCGTGACGCTGTATTACAGCGCTGCCGCCAAGACAGCCATTACCTATAACGGTACCGGTGTAACGGCCACGGCATCAACCTTTACCTCGGCCGCCTACGCCACGGCAAAGGGTAATTGGATGCTCGAAACTACCCTGGTCTGGGACTTTACCTCCCTTACCATGGGCGGGTATTTCATCAGCACGTCCGGTCCTACGCCGGTTATTGCCGGGCCAACGGTTGTCACTGCCCTGACAGCCGTCGATCTTTCAGTCCCGGGAGCCGGATTCGCCCTCGGTGCCCACTTCGGAACGACCAACGCATCCAACGTGGTTACACTTTCACAGTTCACTCTGGAGGTGATGTAATGGCAGTTAACACAGGGCAAAATGCCTATTTCAAAAATTTGCTTTCCATTGCCGGTACCCAAGCAACGGGAGCATCTGCCGCCTTCTCGATCCCCTTTGCCGACGCCTATACGTTCTATCTGAACGTGACGACAGCGGGACAGACCTCCATGGATACGGTATTCCAGACGTCTGTCGATGGTGGCACAACCTACGTCAATGTTCCTTGGAGATTCGCGCAGGTGACAACCGCTACTGGATGCTTTGTTCTTAATGTTTGCGCCGGAGTAGCTCCAACCATGGATACCACGGCTGGAACTACGGCTAGCGCGACTATCGGAAACGGTCTTAATGTTCTTGGTACAGGTGGGCAACTATGCCTACAGTCCATCGTCGATCCCAGATTTATGAAACTGGGAATGACAGTTTCCGGAACGGCTCCTATTTCTACTCTTTATGTCGCCGCGTGGCCAAGAGGAACAAGGGTAACCGGAGTTGAATAATGTGATAGAGTAGCCACAAATGGCTCCTATCCACGAGCAAGCGAGGGACGATAATTCCAGAGTCACCGCTGGAATTCCGTCCCTCTCTTCTTCTAGGCGTCGGGAGATTACCGAGTCTCAGTTAATGGCCCTCTACCAGAAGGCCTGCCAGACTGAGTACCAGAAGAATGAACAGAGTGCACTGGCATCTGATGGCGCCATGGAAGATACCTCCGACTGGGATCAGGTCGTAGGGATACCGCTAGAAGGCTGGCGGGTCTGTGCGAGGCTTAAGAAGTTGAATCATAACCTCTGGTTCGAGCGCAGTATCAACGCCCCGGACCATCTTGGGATCTACGTGCTAAAGAACGATTTCAAGGGTGGCCAGGAGAAGCAATTCATCTGCGGAATCCCGGCAGAGATGGCCCCAGAGTTCACCCTGCGTCTCAAGAATGAAGATGGTTCTGTGAAGGGTAAAATCCCCGGCTGGAGAAATACTCTAATGAAACTTATCCGGACCCGTTTGATCACCGCGGAACAGGCATTCAAGGTCTTCGGTCCTCCATCCCGGGACTCAGAAATGTGGGCGAGGTTTACGACGTGATCGATACCAACGGCCAGCTTATCCCTCGTGTAGGAGTCGTGCTCGGCATCCGCTTCTCCCGCCTGGTCACTCCAGAGTGGGCTATAGGACTCGCCACCCAGAACTTCGGCATGGGCGTGAATGTGGCCTATGGTCCGGTTCACTGTCAGAATCCCAAAACGGGGAGCCAGGGCCTGCCCCGTGACCTCGCCGCCGAATACATTGTCCAGCATGCTATTGACGCCGATGTTCCATACATCTTCTTCGTGGACGATGACGTCGAGTTGCCCTATGGTGCCTGCCGTCACCTGATGCAGACTCTGGCTTCTTCTGATGATGACGTCATGTGCGCCGGTGGTATCTACGTGACTAAGCAGTCTTCACCGGAGCCAATCGTGTTCTCCGATATCTCCCTCGGCGTCAACTGGCGCTGGAAGAAGGACACGGTTTTTCCCTGTGAGTTGATCGGTCTTGGATGCTCCCTCTGGAAGACAGAGGTTTTTCGTCGTATAGAAAAACCCTGGTTCCGTGATGTGGATACTTCCACCCTTTCCTGTACCGACGACGCCTTCTTCTTCGCCAAGATGAAGCTGGCCGGATACAAGGCGTTGGCAGACGCCTACGTCCTCCCGGTTCACTGGGACTACGAAACCGGAAAAGGATACAAACTGCCGGACGATTCCTATCCCATGCTCCCCTCCGGCAAGGAAGAGATCTTCAAGAATATCCCTCCCGGATGGATGAGCATCCCGGAGTTAACATGGCTCTCCGATCAGGCCGCCAAACATAGGCGCATCGTGGAACTGGGAAGCTATCTCGGCCGGTCCACCGTGGTCATGGCCCGTTCTACTCCGGGAGAAGTCTGGGCCATCGATGATTTTAAGGGAGTTCGGGATACCCAGTTTTTTAATACCGATGTCCCGATCCTGAGTGATACCTTTAGTCAATTCGTGGCCAACGTGCAATCACTACCGGTCAAGTCCATCCGCGCTGACCATGCCGACTATACCGCGATCCCGCTGGAATGGCTAAGAGGCCAGGCGGCAGAAAAGCCGGACATGGTCTTCATTGACGGCAGCCATGAGTACCCGGACGTCAAGCGGGATATCCTCGCATGGCAGTCCCGGCTTGCCCCCGGAGGTCTTCTCTGCGGTCACGATGCCGACTGGCCCGGAGTCCGTCAGGCTATTGACGAGTTACTTCCCGGCTGGCAAACTGCTGCCGGGGTAATCTGGAGTTATCAGCTATGACCAAATTTACAAAGAGATCTGTTGACGCAGCCGTAGACGAACTTAAGCGTGAGGGATACATGGTCCTCATGATTATGCTGGATCAGAAATCAGATGAAAGTAATCGCATGGGAAATGCGGTGGAGGTACTATGCTCGGAGACGAACGATCCCCGGATGCTGGCAGCAATGCTGAAGACAACACTGGAACAGTTGACCGGCCCCGTAGAGGAAGACCGCCGGGTAAATTAGGAGTGGTGAGGGAAACGCGTAGCGTTGACATGGAGGAAACTGTGCCGGAAGAGAAACCGCAGGTTGTACAGGGCTTCACTATTGATCAGGTGCTTGAACTTCTCAACCATCAATCGGTCGAGAATCAGAAGAATCTTCTGCTGGCTATTCAGGAACTGAAGAAGCCGTCTCCTGAGGAACAGGCCAAACTGGATCAGGAGCACCGCAAACTGAAAGAACGGGCCGCGGCCGCGGTCAAGGTTGCGATGGCAGAAGAGCAAGGCAAGGAGAACGCCGCCAAGTTCTGTCCTCATGGAACTACCCACAAGGGAACTCATGTCTTCACTCATCAGTGGCGTGCTCAAGTTATGACTCCCGATGGGGAGAAGCCGTACTATATTCCCCGCTGCACACAATGCGGCAGCACCTGGGACCGAGTCTACGGGCTGCCGAGTCCTAAACTACTCGCCAGCACTGATCAGATGACTCAGGGAGTAAACATGGATCAGTGGTCGGTACAGGATATTGAGCGGGTGGTTGAGTGGGCGAAGCGGAATCCGGCAGCGGAAGAGGTAACCGCCTAGTATCGCTTACACCTATCAATGGGGCGACCTGATCGGAGTACTCTCCAGCTATATCAAGGGAGTTCCCATCTCCAAATTCAGTCCTCAGATCTGTGACTTCATTTCACAGGAGATGTATGTAGAATATCCTTGGAAGCAGACGATTACCAATACTGCCAACGGGACCATTCCACTGATCGACTCAGTCCAGGACTACCCCGCTGCCGCGCCGAACATCCTTCGTCCACTCAAGGCAGAACTCGTCCGTCTTGACACAACTCCGGCCTATCATCGGGAACTATCCATCGTCCGGGATCTGGGAGTCGATCTCTACCCTCGCCCATTTCCCGGTATCACAGAGGTCTCCCTTCAGCAGGCTGTCGGCATGTTCCGTCTCAACGCTGCCGTCAACGTGCCAACAGGTATGCAGCTTGAACTAAGAGTGGATTACCAGATCGACCCTATCAAGATCACTTCCCTAACCCAGACGATCTGGTTTCAGGACCATTACGCAGTCGTGGCTCTGGAGGGACTCCTCTACTGGGGCTACAAGTTCGGCGACGACTCCCGGGCAGGCATGGCGAGTACGGACGCCTTCGGCCGGATCATCGGCTACACCGGCCAGCTTGCTACCTACAAAGCAGCCCTAAACCGGATGAAGATGGCGGAAGACTTCGGCTTTACCGACAGCGTATTCCCGAGTGAGCCGATGGGAGTTCCGCGAGATCAGAACGGTCTCCAAATCTTCGGATGGCCCTGATAATAAAGGACTTACATGGGAACGTTTAACGCGAACATATTGCCCACGACTACCGGCCTAAGTCTGGGAAGCTCTACCCAGCAATGGTTGCTAAACGGTACCAAGGCGCTGGTCAGTCAGGTAAACCCGATCCCGTTCTCAGCATCCCCGGTATTCCTGGGAACCTCTCCGTTCTCTATCTTCACCATGACTCTAACCGGAAATGTGACCTCAAGCTCTCTCAATGTTCCCATCGGCCTGGTCATATTCCAATTTACTCAGGACTCAACTGGCAGCCGAACCTTTGTCTGGCCAGCAAGTGTAAACGGTGCAGCTACCGTGCAGGGTCCGGCTAATCAGGTCTTCACCCAAATATTCTATTACGACGGTACAAACGCTTGGGCATTAGGACCGGGGGTAACGTGGCCATAACTTATATAAGATTTATCGCCGTAATTTTACTTTCCGGAACGGTATTTGCACAGAACAACATCAAGGCGAATACCGTCACAGCCCAGACTGTTACTTCGGGAATTATCAATAACATTTACTATCCTAATTCGTGTGGTCTATCTGCCGCACCTTCATGGTGCTCTGGATCAGACATGGGAGGATGGGTAAACTCGGCAGCTACTGCTTGCCCGAACAATGGTGCTTGCCGTATTCACATTCCTGCCGCGACGACTTGCTACTCGTTCACAACTCCCATTGTCTTCGGCCTAGGAAAGTTCATAACGCTAGAGGGTGATCCCTCTCAAGGAAGTTGCATCAAATATACTCCCACCACTGGAGTTGCGATTACGTTCGATCCTGGAAATCCAGACCGCAGTACTTATGGCATTCGTGATTTACAGCTCATTGGCCCGGGAAATACTACCACTACCACAGGTGTCTCACTCGGGCCAATTAATGGCGGGAATGCGGTTACTATTTCAGGCTTTAGAACGGGAACCAATTGCTGTTCTGGTGACGGATTCGGTACCGGCATATCGATAAAAAATTCTTTTCTAGTTACTATACAAACCTCAGCCATTACTGGCAATGGCGTAGGCATTGCAACTACCAGCTTTGTCGAAAATCTCCGGCTGGTTTCAAACTCATTCTCTCATAACATTACGAACCCGATTGCATTGAACACAACTGGATGGACTGACGTTTATTCATTTGGCAATAGTTACGATGATAACAGCGGGCCTATCAACCTTCCGTCCGTAGGCGGTTTCGGAAACCATTTCAATTCCTCCGGAGATCACTTCGAGAATAGCGGAGTATCGGCCGCAGCGCAGCCTTATCTCGCTCTAGCCAACAACTCACATGCAACCATTAGTGGCGGAGTCATGTTGGACGATGGAACGACTGGCACAAATACAGGCATGATTAATTGTTCCGGGTCTTCCATTCTTTATATCTATGGTCTAGTAAGAGGAAATAATGGTATAATAGTAAACCCGTTTCTTAATGCTTCTGGCTCCTGCCGAGCATGGCTGCAATTCAGTCAGAGCACCGGAACTTTTACAGACGTCAGTACTTCATTTACCACCGGGTCTATATTCGATTCCGGATTCCCGTTCAGTGGTTCTCCTTCCATTACTCTTACCAATGGAAATGGTGGAGCAACAACCAGCATGCCTTATGGTTCTAATGTTACTGCTGGCTTGACCGGCAATATGACTAGCACTCAGCTTGGAGCGACTACTACGACGGCTGGAATGTATCAGGTATGTGTGACAATGTTTCCCACTGCTACCGGTTCAGCCACTGCTATTCAGGCTACCGTTACCGGAAACGCAAATGGGACTGTGTTCACGGTCAATATCGGATCAGTATTAAGTCTAGCCGCTGCTGGTAATATAGGCGGAGGATGCCTGCCGATCCCCATGACCACGGCTAACATTTCCGTTGCCACTACTGGATACTCCGGAACCGGAACTTATACTGTCAGGTCAGAAGTAAATGAAATTCAATAATGCCTCCTGCCTCAAAAACCGAGAGCCGCACGGTTACCGATACTGCCCTGCCCTATATTTCTAATGCCTCGATTACCGCAACCTTTCCTCACTGGATCTCTGGCTCCCAGAACATTCTGACTGGGTTAAGAAACTGGTCCGAGAATAGGCCGGGATTCTCTACCACGTTTGACCCGACTGCCTTCACCAATCTGCAACGGCAATTCGTCTGGCGCCGCTGGACCGGATCGAGTCCCAACGGCGGCGCCTTTATTTGGATGGGCTGTGACATCTCCGGAGGAATAGCCAAGGTTTACAAGCGGATTCTGGGAGTGGATGCCGCGGCAGTGCTGATCTGGACCTCTACTTCCCCAGAACCCTTCGATTTTATCGTGTCTACCAATACCGTATTCTTCGGTAACGGGACGGACATGAAGAAGTACGATTCCGTAACGGTTACAAACTGGGGGATTGCGGGCCCGGTAGCTGGACCGACAATTACCCTGGTTGCCGGTACCATGAACGTCTACACTTCCTGGTGCTATACCTATACCTACTTTAACTCCAACACTCAGCATGAGTCTTCTCCCAGTCCGATCTCTGCCTGTTCTGGAATATTTACTGCAAAGAATGTGAACCTCGGAGTAGTCGCCTCTACCGATCCACAGGTGACAAACATCCGGGTCTACCGCACTCCAGACGGAGGTGCCCAGGACCCGGCCCTGATGCAAGAGATCTCCAACTCACCTTTTCCCAATACCACCGGCACAGTCACGGATACCACCCTAGATGTCAACCTTTCCATCAATACCGCCCCGGAATTCTTCCGCAATAACCCTCCGACTCCTTCCAAAGGATTCGTGACTCATGCCGGCCGTATATGGTCATTCAACAACAACACAGTTTACTACTCAGGGTTCGAGGAGATTACCAATGGCGTCCCGGAAGAGTCGTGGCCCGGTGGTCTGACCGGAAACTTCTATCCCTATGCCACTGAAGTGTTCTCACTGGCCAGTCTGGTTGACGGGATCTCGGTCTTTGAAGCGTTAAGAATCGGCAAGATTGAAGGAGACACACTTGACACCTTTCGTAGATATACGTTGCTCGACAAACGGGGAACGCTTAGCCGGACAACCGTTACCTCCCTGGGAGGTACCGTTGTTTGGCTCGATACCTCCAATACAATCTGGCTCTCAGACGTGGGAGAGATTGGAATTCCCATTCGACCGGACGTCCAATCCATCAACCCGCTTACCTGCTTCACCTCCATCCACCTCTCCGGAATCTATCACTGGGTGGTAGTGCTGGACGGAACGAACGGAATCCTCTATGTATACGATCTGGACCGATCCCAATGGCTGCCTCCGTGGACGCTGGGTGCGCCTGCATCAGCTATGTTCTCTGGAGAAACTGGAGTTGGAGTGGTTAACCTGGTGCTTGCCCGTAATAAGACCAAGGTGCTTCAGCTCACAGCTGGAACCTATAACGATGACGGGAATACCTGGCAGCCGACCGGCAAAACCAATCTCTATCCCCTGACACCTGATGGATATGACTCGTACCAGGGAACGCATGACTGGTCCGAGATCAAGACGGATACAGTTCCTCCGGTGCAGGTGCTTCAACTCACCGACGATGATCCGACGGTTGCAGCCTATACCGACATATCTGCCAACGCGGAACTGTCCCCCTTGCTAGCTGCATCCAACGCTCCCCTGAAGACCTTGCAGAGCTGGCGGTATCCGGCGCCTCCGACCGCGGCGGACTTCATGTCGATGCAGTTCGTATGGCCGGCTGGCAAACAATTCCATCTCTATAAAATGGTAGAAAGTTTCCACGGAGCAGGTGGCTGATGCCTGACATCACCCAATCCCCGTTCTACAGGGCTCTGTTCCCCAGCAAGATCAACTCGGCCCAGCCGATGGCCCAGAACCCAATCTATCCTGGGTTCTATCAGCCACCTGCTTCCAACCGTCTCCAGCGACTGGAGAAGGGTTCCCAACGGTTCCAGCGGGGCGGTCTTCGGCCCACCTCTGGCAAGTATGCCCGGACTCCGATCTCCTCTCTTAAGACCTTCAATAACGGACAACAGGTCATTGATTTCTCAAAAACTCAGGTCCGCAAGATTGGCGGGGCGACTATTCACGGGAATACTGCCGGGTTCGCCTACACTTCCACCGGAACAAGTATTACCTGGTACTGGGATGGAACCAACGGTTCAAGAGTTCCTGTGATCACGCGGGCAGACGGTTCCCGGTTCACCGTGCCCACTGCCGGCTCCGGTTTGACCATTACCGGTCTTGCGGCCTCAACCACCTACTACTTCCTTCCCTTCTGGAATATCAACAGTCTCTGCAATATCGGTTGGGTACAGGGGACGATAGGGGCGCCACAGATTGCATTCGTGGTGGCCGATACCACCGATCCGGTAAACAATCCCGTGTACCTGATGGAACAGACCAGTCAGGGAAATGAGCCCCTGACCAGCGCCTATATGACGGCAGCGACGGCAGCCGGAGGAGGATCAGGAGGCGGAGGAGGTGGCGGAGGGGGAGGGGGAGGCCATGGATGCGTCATGAGCGGCACAGAAGTGATCTCTCTTGGGGATGAAACCCCAGCCTTGGAAGTCATTCCTGAAACGGAATGGGTCTACCTGCGAATCGAAGACGGACGTTATTTACATTGCACTTACGACCATCCGCTGTATCATGCAGTTGAGGGGCGGAAGCGGGCGGATTCCTTCGTGGAGGGGGATTTGATTATCACAGACTCAGGGGAGCAAAAGATTACCTTTATCGCGTTTTCCCGGAGGGTCTGCTCCAAGTACCGGGTACATCTACCCAAGGGGCATCTGTACTGGGCGAATGGTTTTCTGAGCCATAACTTCAAGCCTTTCTAGGACTTACGTGAAACATATATTCGTGCGACCGGCCAGAGACGGAGACCTGAACAAGTTCTCGGAATGGACTGTCAAGACCAAGGACAATCTCGCCGACGCCCGAGCCCTAATGTACCGGAACACGGTAACTTGGTGCGCCTACGACCAGAACGGTCCCATCGTTTTCGTCCCGGTCCAGAAACCGGCCATGATGGAAGCGCTGGCGATTAACCCGGACGCGGACCCGGTAGATGTGGCGATTGCATTGAAGGAATTGACTCAGGCGATTATCACCCAGTGTCATATCGATGGAAGCGGAGAAATATATTTTCTCTGCAAAGAGGAATCCACGCAACGATTTGCCGAGAAGCAGCTATTTGAAAAGTTACCCTGGTCAACCTACCGGGTAAAACTGTCGGACCTGGAGAAGCCGAAATAGGAGAAACGGAGTTTCGACCATGAACATGAACTGGGGTGGCGAGGGATACGATCCCTACGACGTGCAGATGAAGGTAGCCAGCGACGCCGACCAGCAGCGCAAGGATGAGCTGAACATGCAGAAGCAGGCGTTTGCCACCCAGCAGAAGCAGTTGGCCATGCTGAATAAATCCTTCTCTCCATACCTTGCTGGGAAGACTGGCTTCGAGCCCCAGTTGCTGGCCAATCTTCGTTCCCAATTCCTGAATTCCAATTCTTCAACATTCAACCAGGCCGGGTCTGCGGTTAAGTCGGCGCTAGCAGCAAGAGGCGAGGGAACCGGAGGGGCGCCGGTTGGTGGTACTTATGGTTCCGGAATCTCTAATCTAATGGCGGCGAAGGCCGGCAGTCAGTCTTCCGGGCTGATGAACATTGACGTTCAGAACGCTCAGCAGGCGTTACAGAATCAGTTCAATGCCGGGAATATTCTGAGCGGAAACGCAGCGACTCAAACGGGAACACAGGGAGTTGCGGGAAGTGCGGCCTCGAGCGCATTACAATCGTATGTACAGGCGTCGGCGAATTCCTTCAGCGGATCTCTAATGAGCAGTCTGGGCAAGAGTTTGGGGACTCCTCCTCAGATGCCGATTCCATGCTGGATTGCGGATGCGATCTGGGGGGTGGATGATCCGAGAACTTCACTCGTCCGCAACTGGCTTACGTTTGAGTTTGGGTCCACTTGGTACGGTCTCTTGATCCTGAAACTGTATCGTAAGTTTGGAGAGAGAGTCGCGAGACGGCCATGGCTGGTCAAGTTGCTAAAGCCTCTATTTGAGAAGGCTCTATGGGAATCCCTCCGGTAAGTTTAGGCGCTATCGCGCAAGCCTCTGCTGATCCCAGTGCTCCGCAGATGCAGCAAGCGCAGCAGGCGGTTCAGGGGCAGACTCCGCCCCAGCAACAGGCACCTCAGCAGCAGAAACCGGACGCCGACCCCATCGAGCAGCAATTACAAGCCAAGGCACAGCAGGCACTAAATGCCAAAACCGGGGTCAAGCAGATTCTCCAGAACTTCTTCTCTGGCCTGAGTCACGGCATGGTTCCCCCGTCGATGACTCCCCAATTCCAGCAGGAGAAGGCACTGGCGAATCTGAATCAGTATGAGTCGACAAAGGCGTTATCTCAGCTAAGAGATCAACAGGCGGCTCAGTATGCTCCAGTTCCACTGGTCGGGATGGATGGCAAACCAATCATGGATCCTTCCAGCGGAAAGCCAATCACACTACCGGCGGCTCACGCCCAAACGTATTATGCCGGCCAACTAGCGGCCGCATCCCGGGCACAAGTCGCACAGACTACGGGACAGTTTGGAGTAGAGAAGGCACAGATTCAGGCTGGTCCTACGGTCAATACGACCCAGGACATGCAGGACATGGGACTTCCTGCCCAAACTTCTCTCCGATCTGCAAGTCAGGCTCAGGGAATTATCCAGAAACAGGCGGGCACGACTCCGGTAGATGATCAGCTAAGGTCTCTCATTCCTAATCTCCCTGCCAGCGTCAAAAGTCTTCCGACCGCTTCCCTAATGCGCTACCTTGCGACCACGACTCCTCAGACCAGATCCGGTTACGAATGGAAGGAGACCAGTCCAGGAGTTTGGGAACCGTTGCCGACCAAGTCAGTTACGACTAGAGGGGCCGGAAGCGGGACTGCTACGGCTCGGCCGAATGTTCCGGGAATGCCGGGCGGTTCATCTTCTCCGGCTCAGCCAACTTCCAATTTACCGAACAAGGTATTCGGCGGTGGACCGATTTACGCCTTTAATCCTCAGACCAACGAGACACAGCTTACAACTCCACAAGAGGCTCAGGCTCAGGGATTTACCAATTCTCGCAAGGTCTCGGCTACAAACATTGAACAAGACCGACAGTTGAATAATCGTTTGGCCGATGTTGCCATGAAAGTCTCCCGGTATGAAGACGCAATCAATACTCCAGTAGATGCCGCCGACCGTACCTTTATGGCCTCACTTTTACAAAGCGACAAGTTCAAAGTAGGACTGGCAGGAATTGAATTGCCGGTAGACAAGTTCAATCAGATCATTGATGCGGTTCATCAGAGTCAGTTATCACCAGCGGCTCAGAACCGGTTGATTTCCTACTTCAATGCCCGTGAATCCATGCTGGGATATCAGCGGGTTCTGGCTGGATCTGCGCGGTCCTCAGATGCCCAACTTGGATTGAACCTGGGGGCCTTACCAGGCCCCGTCGCTCCTGACGCCTTTGCCAAAGAAGGAATCCGCCAATTCAAGGAGAATATTCCGATTGCCGGGCGTGGACTTCCCCGCATCCCAGGAGTTCCCACCGCCGGGGACATCCTTTCTCCAAAGATTGAGTTTAAGGAAGGGAATGATGTCTACCACATTCCTGCCAGCCGGGTAGCCGACTTCAAGAAGGCGCATCCCCAGGCGGTGCCCAATGCCCGGTGATGAATTCGCCCAGTATAAAGTTGGTTCTCCTGCCGCGCAGGTAGACGAATTCGCCCAGTACAAGGCGGCTCCGACTCAACCGGATACCATCGGCGTGAACCGGGGTGCGCCTCCAGCCGGATCTCCAGGGTACCAGTACTCGACCGGATATCAGGGACCAAACGACCAGCCCAGAGACTCTGGCGGATTCATTGACCGGATGACTACTGCGGCTGGGCGGGCTCTCCAGAACCCGATGAACTTTGTTCCTTCGTGGAAGGATGTCATCGCCCCAGGTCTGACTGCGACTCAACAGTCCTATCAGGAGTTCAAGAATTACCTGAGTGGAGCACCGGCGGAGGATCCGGCCAAGAGAATCGGTAACATGATGCCGGCGGCATTGACTGCTCTGGTCACTCATGCAGCAGATGCGGCCGGGAATCCGATGCAGGCTCAACCGGAATCGGTTCCGAGAGTACCGATCTGGCAGCGACCGGGAACGACGACCACTCCAACGGAACCGGGATTCAACTGGCAGGGGTCGACACCTCAGGAAATTCAGGCACATCTATCCCAGATGGCAAACCGGGTCAAGCCGAGCCGCATGGAAGGACAGCCAGCAGATGTTCCGACTCAAGCACCTCAATATGAAGTTGTCAAATTAGGGGGCGTGAAGACTCCTACAGCTCAGGGTGCAACTCCCAACTTGCCTGAGATGATTCCGGCGAACTCTACCACGGTCACCTCTCATGGCTACGATGCGGCGAATCAGCGGATGTATATTACCTTCAAGAATGGCAATACGTATCGTTACAGTGGAGTCCCACAGGAGATTTACGATCAGTACACGCAGTCAGAATCTCATGGCAGCTTCCATGCCAACAACATCAAGGGAAGGTATCAGACAGACTTGGTCAGTAAAGGGAAAGCAGGAGCATCGGTATCGCAGGCTCTTAGCCAAAATCAGATGTACGGTCCGGCCTCGAACGCCGCCTTCAACCGCATGAACCCACCGGAAGACGTTCCCGAAAACTGGGGAGTGGATTACTCACCGGCGATCAATCCTCTGGACGCCGACAAGTTCGCCGCGGCCCACCAGCAGGCTCGAGCCGAACTGGGACCGAATGCACCCATGGATCAAATCATTGCCAGAAGGAATCAATTGGCCGGGGGAGTGCCACAGGGAGACATCGGCCAGCAGGTCCGGGCCAGTATGCCGAGTCTGCCGAGGGGAGGGAAGAAGTGAAAAGACTTGTATGGTTTCTATTAATCGGATCAGCTTTCGCCCAGCAGATCAATACTGACTTGATCCCAGCTACCTCGGGTCTTAACCTCGGCCACTCCAACCAGCGATGGAACGGATTCTTTCAGAATGTAGACATTCTTGGGACTTGTACCATAAACGGTTCGCCCTGTCAGACGGTGGCAAATTCTGCGCAGATTGGTGCCGGCACTCCTGGTCAGATCCCGATATATAACGGATCAATCTCTATTAAGCCAGATCCGAATCTGGATGATGGCAATACGACTCCGGGAGTATTTACCTTCAGTGTTCCAATCGCGACCCCACAGGTGAACCTGACCGGGACGGGCGGGCTCGCATCAGTCGGGCCAGGAGGAACCTTGCCGACTCCAGGTCCGGGGAATGGCTTGATCGGCATAGGTCCGGGGGCCATTCCTGTAATTAACCCGAATAACACAGGGGTGTTCGCCATCCCCTACATCACAATCAATGGGACGCCGCTCGCCAACACTGCGAACAACACGAACTTCAGCAACACGGCTCCCACAGCACCAACTAACGGGCTCAACCTCTCTTGGCAATTCAGTGGGCAGAATATTTCCGCGGCAATCGTCGGCGACGGGAATGCGGCGCACGCCTTATGCGGGACCGGAGTGTTCGGAGTCTGCACGGCAGGTGGGGCAACGGCAATCTCAGGTCTTACTGCCGCCACCGGTGCAAATGCTCCAGCCAACGGAAACAATCCGCAGACTTGGAACTGGGCACAAACGACCAATTCACAGAGCGGTATGACGTTTGGAGAAAGTTCGGCGGCCACAGGCGGAACTCTCACCAGCGCCATAGCCAATCAAGCAGAAGTTACCGTATCGGCGGCGTCAGGTTCGACAGCGACTCCACTCAGTGTGGTGCAAGGCAGTGTAACTGGCACGACTGCCTTCCCCGCGGCGCAGTTTCAAATGACATGGAACAACGCAGGGCTCACAGGAGAAGGAGTCCTGATCAGCGTTACGGATACAGCTTCGACGGTCAACTCCGCACCGTTCGATATTCAAAAAGGAGCCGCGTCTGTTTTCAAGGTCGATAAGTTCGGCGATGTGGCTATTCCAAACTTGTCGGCTTTCGGGGGCAATACCGCCGCTGCAAATATCACTTTTTGCGGAGGTACTGCCCTGAATCAAGCCTGCACTTCCAACACAAATGGAACTGTTGGCGGGGCCATTTTTCAGGGTAGCGACAATAGTAGTACGGGCTCCTCGGCCAAGAGTGGATATGCAATTCTACGCAACGGGTTTCTCAGTGCTGCAAATCCAAACTCGGCAGCATTGGAATTGGCAGTACAGGTCGGCTCTGGCGCCCTGAAAGGGTCGGCCATTGCCAATGTGGGCGATGCGCTGTGCATGTCAACTACAGCCGATACACTTACCGATTGTCCCTTAGGCGCTACAAACATTGTCGGTATCGCTACCAACACGAGCAATCCAATCGGCTACGTGATGTACGGAACAACGCTCGTCAAGCTGGACGGAGCGATTGTTGCTCTTGGGGATCATATCTGCGGCCCCCCGTCTAGTACGGGAACGATTGGCCTTAATCACGACAACGGCGCATCTTTGTGCCCCTCTGGACAAAACATCGGTATCGCTCTGGCCGATGTGGGCAGCTTCACGCAAATGTCTGGAGCGTCCACTGCGTCAACTGCGATGAGCACAACTCTAGTAAAGGTGGCACTTCACATTGGTGACTAACTTCAAGAAATTACTGCTCTGGGCGTTGCTTTCGGGATTATGTTGCGCCCAAACGCCGATCACCGGCCAGCAGGTAGTCGTCACAGGCTCAGGCAGCATCTTCATCTTCTTCGCCACTTCGATCACCGTGCTTCCTAGTACGGCTGATGCGGCAGCCGGCACAACTATCCCATTCACGGCGCAATTTAACGATAATCTTGGCAGCAATCCTCCCGTTGCCTGCGACTCAGCACATGGCGGCTGGGCTAGTAACAATCTGTCTGTGGCAACGATCAATGCGACGACGGGAGTAGCCACAGCGGTTGCTCCAGGCACGGCTACAATCTCCTGCACGGCGCTCAGCCTAGTCGGGAATGCTACTCTCACCGTCGAAACCGCGCCCAACTTTACCAGTCCTGCCTTGCCGTGTGCAAACCCATGCCCGCTCATAGCGGGACAGGTGGGTGTTGCTTACTCTTATCAGCTAGCGGCTAGCGGTGGCTCTCCTCCATATATCTTCTCTCTTCTCTCGGGCACCCTTCCGAGTGGAATTAGCTGTAATTCTGTAGGGTTGTGTTCCGGAACTCCGACAACTGCCGGGACCAGTCTGTTTACGTTTCAGGTGTGTGACACGTTGCCGCTGTGCGCATCGCTGCCCATGAGTATCGTGATTGCCGCGTCGGGATCAATGCCCGATTACACGGTAGCCCGCACCGACTTGACTGCCGTCACGTGGCCCAGCGTTCCTCCGCAGATGGGGCCGAATACCTGTAGCGCGTTAAATCTTTATGCTTGCGGCAATTTGACTGGAGTAGGAACGTGCGCGACAGATGCCGACTTCGGCTACCAGGTCTGCCGAGTGACAGACATCACAACGCCCAGGCCAGTGGTGCATTACAAATCCATGTCTGTCGCTGCTTCGGGATCAAGCGACGAGAACCGCTGGAATCCCAACTCCACAATCCTGAACATAGACGACTGGGGCGGGGCTACTGAGCTACTGAACATCGTAGACAACGGCACCACGATCACATCCAGCCGCCGCTATGCTTCCGATCCTCTGTGGAGCGCTTTTGGGGGTTTCTATTTTACCGGTGTCGGCTTCTGGTCTCGCAATGTATCGACTCCGTACATTCTCTACAACGTCCCCGCCAGCGGAACCAAGTTACAGCACTGGGACGTGAGTAATCCCACCGTTGCTCCGACTGGCACGACTACAGACCTTGATTTCGCGGCTTGTCTTGCTGCCGCCTCCGGCCAGAATCCCTTTGTTCCCACATGGAACTCGAACGGCGGGGGAAATCGAGACGACACGGCGTTCTCGATCGGCTTCTCGAATAGCGGAGGGCAGCAACAAGACGGCGCGCGTTACATAGCCGTCTATGTTAAAGGATCAGGTTGCCGGGTACTCAACACAGCGACATTGACCGTCACAGGAGACTTTGGGCCGACCGGAGCGATTACAGGAACCACCTGCACCGTAGGCCGAATCCATAACGTAAAAATTATGAAAGCCTCGGGGAGTAGCAGCAATGCGGCGGTGCTAGTTTCGCTAGACCTTCCTAGCGGTGGCTCGGCTTGTCCCGATTCCCACAGTTCCCCAATGGTGTGGTTCTATAAC
>Ga0210405_10000613_pt1 | contig 46460 bp, 43 predicted proteins | sample IncBWH11MmetaG_FD_155492 | JGI IMG/M metagenome (GOLD analysis project Ga0210405, IMG submission 155492) | Forest soil microbial communities from Barre Woods Harvard Forest LTER site, Petersham, Massachusetts, United States - Inc-BW-H-11-M | ecosystem: Environmental > Terrestrial > Soil >... | reverse complement strand
ACAATGGCTGAGCATGACGATGATTCTTTCCACTCTCTCGAAAACACTTCGGACAGCTCTCAAATTCGAATCAGATTGCACCTCATGTGCCACAGCGTCTAGGGGTCGCACTAACGGCGTTCTTCTCGGTAGTCGCGCTGCCGACGTAGGAAGCAACACCCCGTTCTGCCGACTATTCGGCATTACTGCCGATCCCGCGTTCCTCGTGCCTTGCATCCACTGAAACGCGGCAGCTACCATTCTTTTGTATGCCGAAGGTGCTCGTCTGTCCGCCAAATTATTTCGATGTCGTCGATCAGAAAAACCCATACATGTTTCCAGATCACGCGATCGACAGAGTCAAAGCCCGCACCCAGTGGCAGAATCTCTGTAGTGTTTTGCAACAAATCGGATGTGAGGTTGAAGCGATCGATCCGGTTGAAGGACTCGAAGACATGGTCTTCGCTGCCAACCAGGTTTTTGTCGGCGAGAAATCGGGATACGGAAAATTCGTGGTCCCCAGTCACATGGTGTACTCTTCCCGCCAGCGCGAGGTCCCGTTCTACGCTGAGTGGTATCGCTCTCACGACTATCGCGTCATCGAAATCGATTTCGGCCAAGACTACCTCGAGGGCCACGGCGATTTGCTCTGGCATCCCGACGGATCCCGCATCTATGGCGCTTACGGTTTCCGTAGTACTCGTGGCGGCATCGAGAAATTCGCCGCCGCCATGTCCGAAATGGGAATCCCCGTCGTGCCCCTCGAGTTAACCGATCCCTATTGCTATCACCTCGACACTTGCCTCTGCCCATTGAACAATGAAGCCGCTCTGATCTTCGCCGGAGCTTTCTCCGCCGATGCGCTCGCTGCCATTCACAAAAACTGGACCCGAATTCATCTCCTCGATGCCAACGAAGCGCACCACTTCATGGGAAACGGCATCGTCGTCAACGGTCGCTACATCACCCCGCACTTGACTCCCCAGCTGGAAAATATCCTTCACCAGGAAAGCCTGACCCCGGTCGTGGTCGAGACATCCGAATTCGAAAAAGCAGGCGGCAGCTGCTTCTGCATGAAGACATTCCTTCCGTAACTCCGACACCCGAGGGGCCCCGCCCTTGTCGCGTTTTGTGCGACAGGGTGGGGTTTTTGACTTTCTGTCGGAAGTCCATACCACTAGAAGGTGCCCACCTTCTAGAATCTTTGATAGGAGAGTTTGAAAGGGCGCGGCTTAAGCCGCGCCGTCTCAGACAGGAAATGCACAGGGCTTTAGCCCCTGAGGGGAAGCACCTTTTCCAGCAACTGCATTTAAGACCAGCTCAACTTTGAAGGAGAGGACCGCCCAACGAACCGCCAAAGCTCCAGCCGCAAAGCGGCGGAATGTGAAAGCCCGGCACGCAGTGCCGGGTGAGCTGTCAAAACCCCAGAGTTCTGTAGCTCCTGTACACGAATCGATCCCCCCGCAATTCATGCCCGGTGGAAACGAGTTGCAGTGTCGCCTGATTCGGAAACTTGCGCCGATGGGCTCCCAACCAACTGTCTTGAAGGATTCTCAACACCTCGTCCATCGTGAGTCCGTCTGCGATGCGATCAGCCAGCAACCTGCCGCACGTCGGAGGAAAAACCTCTAACTCGCTGTCCTTGAACTCACCAAACCCCAGATTCGCAACAAGGTCAATGGGCTTTGCAGCAGCCTGATACTTCTCAAACGCCCTCGCGACCTTCGTGTCCGATGACAACAAATCCTCAACCCGTTTTCGATCATCAGGTGAAAGCGCTCGAGCGAGCGAGGCATCGCAACACTGATGAAAAAAAGACCTCCGCCACGAATCATTCACCAGCCGACAGCAAAAAAGAAGGCTGCGCCCCGGGGGGTTCAGTTCCTCGTCCAGCGACCACCGATCGTCCGTGAACCCGCTAAGGACGCGGTAGACCTTCCAGATTCCCGGCCACAGTGATGGGACTCGGATCCAATCGCCAGCTGCAATGGAAGTCACGCCTGCGATTCTACGGGGATCGAGGCCTATACCGCACCTCGCGCTACTGGACGCCGATCCTCATCCCACACCTCGCATCTTTTGCGATACCCTCTACCTTCGCGTGAAAATCCTCTACGTCTCCCAATACTTCCCGCCCGAGATGGGTGCCCCTGCTGCACGCGCGACCGAACTCGCCCACCCTTGCTCGGACGCCGGTCACAAAGTCTCGGTCCTCACCGGATTTCCCAACCACCCCACCGGCGTCGTTCCACCGGAATGGCGCACTCGTTTGCGCCACCTCACGTATCAAGAAAAAATCGGCGGCGTCGATGTCTTCCGCACCTGGCTCTGGCCCCTGCCCAACGCAAGTCGTCCTGTGGTCGTCCTGTGATCGTTGGCGTCGGTGGTCAGGCGCGCCAGATCGTTGAAGAAGCATCTGCCGGAATCGTGATCGAGCCGGGAAATTCCGACGCGCTCGTAGTGCAGCCGCGACGAACCAGTCCCATACCCGACTTCATCGGGGGATCCCTAACCGTCTGGATGAATTTTGAAGAGCCGTTTAGCAAAGCAAAATGAAGTTGTACCCCGCAATTCATGCACCTCTGGCTTAGTTTTCCACAGGTTTTTCCGTCGCCTCTCATTGCAAGTCCCAATCTGGTGCTGATAAAGTCGGTGGCTGTCTTTACCCGGAATCATTGCTTTCACTTTTGGTAGCTAGGTCTCGCTGCCATACTTGCAGTCCAAGTGCTCTTTGGTCGCCTGTGTCTGTCGAGGTGGCGTAGTTGACCCTAATTTGTCTGGGCCTGTTCTTTACCGGTCTGCTTTCGGCGTTCGTCCTGACGAAGTACGTGCGCGATTTCGCGATTGCCCACGGCTTCGTCGCCGTTCCTACGCAAGAACGCCACTTGCACTCCAGCCCTCTGCCGCGTCTGGGCGGAGTAGCGATCTTCTTGAGCTTTTGTTCTTGCATGGCCATCGTAGCTCTCTGGGCCGTGCGTTATCCCGCCCTACATTCACCGTACTTTTTGAAGACGTTGACCACCATCTTTATACCCGCGGCCATCGTCTTCCTGCTCGGTGTCTATGACGATCTTCGCGGAGTCGGCCCCTATGTGAAATTCACGGTGCAGGGAATTGCCGCCGCGATGTTGTACGCCGGCGGTCTGCGCATCGTGAATATCCCCGTACTGCTCGGCGACCGCGTCCTCCCCTGGTACGTTGGTTTCGCTGCGACGATCCTCTGGGTTCTGGCAATTACCAATGCCTTTAACCTGATCGATGGTCTCGACGGCCTGGCCGCCGGATCCGCTCTGTTCTCCACGATGGTCGTCTTCACAGTTGCGCTCCTGCATGGCCCCGCGCTCGTCGAAGTCATGACCATCGCCCTCGCTGGTGCGATCCTGGGATTTCTGCGCTACAACTTCAATCCTGCGACCATCTTTCTGGGTGATTCTGGCAGCTTGCTGATTGGTTTCCTGCTCAGCGCCCTCGCACTCTATGGTGCGCAAAAGGCGCCTACCATCGTTGCCGTCGCGATTCCCATCGTCTCCTTCGGTTTGCCGATTCTTGAAACGGTTCTGTCGGTGATCCGGCGCCTCATCAGCGGACGACCCGTCTTCACCGCCGACCGTGAGCACATCCATCACAAGCTCTTGCAGCACGGCATGACTCACCGCCAGGTCGTGATTGTTCTTTACGCAGTTTCGGCCTGTTTCGCGATGCTCAGCTTGTTCCTGTTGTGGCCGACCGGAAGCTCACTCGGCCTCGTGCTCGCCGTCTTGGGAATCGGAATCTGGATCGGTGTTCAGCACCTTGGCTATCTCGAATTCGGTGAATTGGCCCGCGTCGCCCACCGTACCCTCAACCAGCCCCAGATTTTCGTCCACAATCTGGCCGTCCGCCGCGCCACGGAGGAATTCAAAGTCGCTCGCGATTACGATCAGGTTCGCCGGATTCTCCTCGCGGCCTTCGGCAGCAACGACTTCGATGGTTTCGAATTGAGTGTCGCGATGCTTCCCGGAGAAATTGGCGCCGTGGAATCGCTCGATGCCCCGGCCGCGCGCCGATCCAGTCATTCCTTCCATTGGAACAAGCCAGGGCGGGCCAACAGTCTTAACGATTCTTCCGCCTGGACCATCGCGCTCGATCTCCTCAGTTCCTCCAATCGCCACCGTGGAACCCTGACCGTATACCGACTCTATTCCACCCGCGATCTGCAACTTGATGTCAATCTCCTGACTGCAGCCTTCCCCACCGCTCTCGCCGACGCGCTCGACCGGACGCTTGTCCATTCTCCAGAAGTTATCGCTCTAACCGAGCACGACACATCGCTCGTCACCGCTCAAGCTGGATAAACTGTCCCCTGAACCCCTAGCCCCTGATCTCTATCCCAAACACAATTCTCGCTTGCCTCAACCCATGCACATACTCCACGTTGTCGGCGCACGCCCTAACTTCATGAAAGCCGCGCCCGTTCTGCGCGCCCTGCGTACTTACCCTGAAGTTCGCCAGAGCCTCGCTCACACCGGCCAGCACTACGACGCCGCCATGTCGGATGTTTTTTTTCAGCAACTCGGAATGCCCGATCCGGATTGCAATCTCGGGGTCGGCTCCGGCACCCACACTCACCAGACCTCCGCCGTCATGCAGGCATTTGAGCCCGTGCTGCAAGAGCGCAAGCCGGACCTTGTTCTCGTCTACGGCGATGTCAACTCGACCCTTGCCGCTGCTCTGGTGTGCTCCAAACTGGGCGTCCATGTCGGACACGTCGAAGCCGGCCTTCGCTCCCGCGATCGCAGCATGCCCGAGGAAATCAACCGCCTTCTCACCGATCAACTCTCGGATCTTTTGTTCACTCCCTCGGCAGACGGTGACGAGAATCTCCTGCGCGAAGGCATCGAATCATCCAAGATCCACCGCGTCGGCAACGTGATGATCGATTCCCTCGCTCGCCTCATCGCCAGTGCCGACAAATATTTCCCCGCCGACGTGACTCCGCCCTACGCACTGGTCACGCTGCACCGCCCTTCGAACGTGGATGACCTCCCCCGGGCTGAGCGACTTGCTCTTGGCGCTCTCAGAGCTCAGCACGCAATTAGGTGTTCTGTTCCCAGTCCACCCCCGTACCCGCCAGCGCTTAAGAGAAGCGGAACCCTCCACGGCTTTTGTGGTCAAGCGAAGTGAAGCGAGCGCCCAGGGCAAGAGACTCGAACCATTCTCTGCGCAGATGTTCACAAGTCCGCGTCTCCGCCTGCTCGATCCTCTCCCCTATCTCGAATTCATCGCCCTGCAGCGCCGTGCCGCAGTCGTGATCACCGACTCCGGAGGAATCCAGGAAGAAACAAGTTTCCTCGGTGTCCCATGTCTAACCGTCCGAGAAAATACCGAACGTCCCATCACATTGACGATGGGGACGAATCAATTAGTAGGAAGAGACCTGAAGAAACTGCGCGCTGCCGTCGAGAGAACTCTGAATTCCACCTCGGGACGATTAAAGCCACCGGATCGGGCCAGAATACCTCTGTGGGACGGCCATGCCGCCGAACGCATCGCACAAATTATCGTGAATCGCTAAGCCTAGCCGCGTGAGTGCTCAATATATTGACGCCGCTCGTGTGTACTCCCGGTGTTCGAGTTACGCGTGGTTAATGGACGTATACGTTGTGAGGTGGGCGGCACATGTTGGAAACAGCCGCGGAGTCTCGACCACGGAGCGTACCGAGACAGCCGCGAAGCGGCGAAAGAATGCAGCCCACGGCGCAAGGCGTCGGTCGTACGATCGAAAACAGGAAGCTCCGAAGGAGCGAAAGAGACGCACCCACGCACTACAACGCGCAGGCGGCATTAACAGGCCAGTGAGGGACTACAACTTCGCGATAGCGTAAGAATTGATTTCGCAGTTCAAGCAAACTTCTTCAAAAGCCGGTGTGGTCCATTCCATGATTTCCCCCAGCGGTCCAAGTGTGGACCCTGAAATATTCGCCTAGGATATCCGACTCAGAGGATGAAAGCAATACGCGAAAGTCCTTGTCCTCGGCGGTGCTTTAAGTCGTTTCTTCTGAAGCAGATTCCAAAGTTCACCGGATTTTGTACCTCCCCGAACTTCTCACTGGGTTTAAGCCCTCTTTTCCACACCAGGAACCACTCCCGATACTTTTTGTGCTCTCTCCCCCTATTTACTTTCATCTCCACCATTTTATGGAAGCGAGGGTTCTGTAATCATGTTCCGCAACACTGCTTATGTTACGACTTTCAAGGACGTCAACTTTGTCCCCTTGCAGTCCGCCACATTCTGCGTGCAGTGCGAGATGATCAGCGCCAATCCCCGTTCTTATTGTCTGGCTTGCGGCAGCCAGGCACTGATTGGACTCTCTCGCGTCCTTGGCGGCTCACTCCGCCATCAGCAGACTGCGCACCTCATCACCGATTCCGAGCTCGACAGTCTCGTGCGCGATCTGCTCCGTACTGTGCCAATCCCTGACTTCCACAGCGCGGAAGAACACTCGCGCATGCCTTCGCTCGCCCAGCGGAGCCAGCTTCGCCTGGCCAATGCCGCGCACCCGGCCTCCGGATTCCCCGCCGTCCACGCGCCCGAAGACGTCGAGATTCACGCCGCTGAACTCGATCTCGAGCCCGCGATCAGCGCCATCACCGAACGCGCCCAGCATCTGACCGGTGCCACCGGGGCCGCTATCGCTCTGCGCGCCGGCGACGAAATCGTTTGCCGCGCCCGCACTGGCCGTACCGCTCCCGATCTTGGTGTGCGCCTCCAGACCGATGCCGGCATCTCCGCCGAAGCCGTCCGTTCCGGCGAGATCATGCTCTGTCACGATGCCGAGCGCAATCCCCGCGTCGATCTCGCCAGCTGCCGCCGCCTGGGAGTCCGCTCCATCCTGGTCTCCCCCCTGCGCCACTACCGCCGTACTCTTGGGGTTTTCGAAGTCCTTTCGTCCTCCCCCGGAGCCTTCGACCAGGGCGATGTGGCCACCATGCAGCTTCTCTCGAGCATGATGGTAGCCGCCATTTCGCGCATTTCCGCTATCCATCGAACCGAGTCGCTCCGTCGAGCAGGCTAACCCCTAATACCGAGGTTGCCCCATCCTCGTCCTGGCGTTCTTGGCGGGACAGGGTGGGGAGTTTGACTTTCTGAAGGGTCGGGAGTTCCAAGGGACAAATCGAAAACCAGAATTGCCAAGGTCCGAGGTCCGACTCCAATTCCGGTCCCCCGCCCCATAATGCTAACTTAAGAATTCCTTCAGGTTCCCTCGTTAGATGCTCCGGCGGATTTGCGCCAACTTTCTGACCCAAGCCATAGCGCGAGCAACCCCAGCTACCACGTTGAGTTGCTGTACCAACGCAGGACCCTGAGAGCGCGCAGTGTGTTCCAGCGGCTTGCCCGGCCGACCACGGTCTCCATCTCCAATGGAATCCGTTCGCGATGAAGAAGGTTGAGCGGCCAGCGGCCGTTCTGGTGGCGGCGCTCGATCACGGTTTTGATGGCCTCATGGGCACGGTTGTCGGCCTTAATTCCTGCGTTGCGCAGATAGTCGAGTCCGCGCAAGACGTCGTAATGCCAAAACGTCGGGAACGTGAAGTGGAGCCAGCGTTTGTCGATGACCTCGCCGGTTCGAAGCGAGCGGAACATACGGCGCTCCAGCAGATAGTTTTCGGCCCTCTGACGGGCCTTGCTGACCGCCGCCGATTTGCGCCCTGCTCGTTCGTAATCGAGTAAACCTTCGAGCACGCAGATGGTGGTATGGAACGAAGAGCGTCGGCTTTTGGGTCTTTTTGGGTTTTCAAGCACTGCTTCGCAGTTCCAGCCACCATCTTCGAGCTGCTCAATCAGAAGCTGACGGACCAGCGCGTCGTTCGGCTCTTTGAAATACGCGCCGATACCGAGGACTCTGCCGTTGATGCAGGGCTCCGTCTCGCCGTGAAGAAAAGGCCCGTTGTTGTGATACTTAAACACGAGCCGCTTATCAACGCGGTCGATCATTTTGCGTGCCTGCTTGCTGGCCGGATCGAGACCGAGGTCCTTCAAGACGACGAGAGCGTACAAGGTAAGAAGCAAGCCTGGGTCTTCCTTCGGCCCGGCCCAGTTACCCGCAGGAGCTTGGAGGGCGAGAAGTCGGCCCAGCCTTCGGTTGGGACGCGAGACCGCTCGGCCGCAATCTCATTGGGGGTTGCACCGGTGAGGTCCCTCATGACCTGCCAGCGGATGGCCGGGTCAGAATCGAGGAGCCATTTGAGAGGGACGGGCCGGAATGCGTAATCCTGTAGCCGCATTGATGTGTTTATAGCAGGTGTATCGCAGCTTTTTCCCGGTATCCAACCGTGTTCGCATTGGTTCCTGCGTGCAGCAGAACCCAGGCAAGAGACCCTCTGGGCGGATGTCGGCAAACCGGAAGTAGCCTCTGGGAAACTGGCCAACAGGGTCAACGTCCAGACCGACCTTAAGTTAGAAGTGCTTATATCCTCTCCGCCCCGAAGCCTGATACCAAGCACTTCCGGCGTATCTTCCTTGCATACTTTTCCACAACTCCGCGCTAATATGGTGCAGCATAAATTCCGGGCCCTTTTCCATGGTCGCGATCACGTCGCCCCTGCAACCCGCGTTGTCGAACCGTCGTCGACGCGTACGGCACAAAATTCAGACGCCCGCCTACGCTACCTTCTGCGGCGAGCCCCATGGCGGGATGCTTGATCTCCATGAGATCCTCAACATCAGCGAAGATGGCGTGGCCATTCAGTGTCACTCTCCTCTGGAAGTAAAAAAACGTATCGAGTTATGTCTCGATCTCGCTGATTGCCCCGCGCAGATTGTCACCGCCGGTGAGGTTGTTTGGTCGAACGATTCCGGACGCACGGGACTTCGCTTCTCTGCGCTGCCTCATGACTCACTTTCTCGACTGCGAGAATGGCTCTTTATCAACGTGATGGCCGGCGTCGCGAACAGCGAAGTCGAACTCCTTCCACGAGACACTCCCAAGCCGGGCTACACCGACACACTGGCAGCGGTGACCGTCGTGCAACGCCAGGTGGAAGCGCTCGGTTCCGATTTCACTGCTGCTCTACACTTGATCGCCGAACGCGCCCAATCGCTGGTTCGAGCCTCCGGCACAGCCATTGCTCTCGCGGATGCCACGCCTGACTTCATGATCTGCCGCGCGAGATCTGGTTCCGATGCGCCTCCCGTCGGCGCGCGCCTGCATGTGGGTTCCGGCTTCTCCGGCGAATGTGTTCAAACGGGCAGGCTGCTGCGATGCGATGATACTGAAGTCGATCACCGCGTAGATCCCGAAAGTTGCCGCGCTCTGGGGATTCGTTCCATCCTGGCTGTGCCTGTCCGCGCAGGCGCAAAATCCATCGGCCTCATCGAAGCGTTTTCGCCAGAGCCGAACAATTTCTCCGAGTCCGATCAGAGAGTGCTCCTGAAATTCGCCGACACCGTTCGCGACGCCGCCACCCGCGCCGCTCGCGCTCAGAATCTGCCCTTCGCCGATACTGACCCCGACCACTTCGACGCTCCGCAAGGGAGTGTTTTATTTGCCTCAGCCGACGCCGAACCGAAAGAAAAAAAAGAGAATCCAGTCGAACAGAAAGATGCTTTGTCCAACATCAGTCTGCCGCGTTCCTATCTCTTGCTTCTGACTCTGGCGGCGGCTTTAATCTCCATGACTCTGGGTGTGCTCAGCGCTCCGTGGATTCAATTAAGCGCGGTGCCCTGGATGACGCAAAAGATTCGCGCCCGCAAAAACGCGCAATTGCAAACTGTCCTCGCCTCCTCGAAAGCTCCGACCCCGACTGCTGCTTCTGGGATTGAAACCGCATCGTTAGAACAACTCAAGCAGATGGCGAACAAGGGTGATCCCAACGCTCAAAATGCGCTGGGCCTGCATTACGCTACCGGTGACGGCGTCGAACTGAACGAGCAGGAAGCGATTCGCTGGTTCATTAAAGCCGCGGAGCAGGGCAACGTCCTTGCTCAGTCGAAACTAGGTTCCATCTATTTCAGCGGTCGCGGAGTACCGCAAGACCCCAACCGCGCTTACTTCTGGATGGCCGTAGCCCGCCTGAATGGCGACGACGCCAGCAAGACACTGGCCCCATTTGTGCGTTCCAGGCTGACCCGGGCACAGGTCGCTGCGATCGAACAGAATGCCAGCATCTGGCTCCAGCAGCATAGCGCACAACGAAAGCCGTCAGCTGCCCAGGCAAAAGCGAATCTATAACAGCGAATCTGTAACAATGAACGGTAGCGCCGGCGTCCCGCCGGGTGTGGCGGGGGCGTCTCTCGCCCAAGCAGGAATTTCTCTTGCGCTTGCCCGACGCCTCATAACGGACATCGCTGTCCATTACCGCACACTACAAATTCTGGCTAACATGGTCGTCTCGCCGGTTGATGCAAGCTTTTCAACGGCATAGCCTCTTTCATCCCTCAACCGACCGATGGTCCGAGATTTGCAACATCTAGACCGCTGAACCTCAGAGCCGTAGGGTTTTCTATGCTGACCTTACTTCAAGACTTACGCTTCTCTCTCCGGCAATTGCGAAAGTCCCCGGGATTCACCATCACCGCGGTTCTGACGCTGGCCATGGCGATCGGCGCAAACGCAGTAGTTTTTAGTGTGATGAACGGCCTAATCCTCCGTCCGCTGAATGTGCCCCAGGCCAAGACCCTCTACTCCGTCGAGAACTCGGGCGACATTCTCGGTCACTCGTATCCTGACTATCTTGATCTGCGCGACCGCAACCGTAGCTTCGACGATTTGGCAGGTTACGGCATCACTCAGGCGGCGTTGAATACCGGTGAAGGTCCAACCCCATTCTGGGGCGTGGAAGCAAGTGGAAATTATTTCGACGCACTACAGATTCAGCCTTATCTCGGCCGTTTCTTCCATGCCTCCGACGAGCATGGTCCCAACAGCGCCCCCTACATCGTGCTCAGCTACGCGTATTGGCACAGCCATTTTCACGATGAACGTGGCGTCGTGGGCCGAATCGTTCGGTTGAACAATCATCCCTTCACGATTCTCGGCGTCACGCCGCCAGGATTTCGCGGCACCTTGGTATTTTTCTCTCCCGAGTTCTTCGCGCCGGTGGTGAACCAGGAGCAAGTAGAAGGCTGGAACGGCCTGGCTGATCGTTCAAACCGTTCGGTTCTCGGAGTGATGGGACATTTGAAGGCGGGAGTCAGCCTGGCCCAGGCAACCACCGACCTGAACTCGATTCGCTCATATCTCGAGAAGACCTATCCCAGGGAAGAAACCAGGACGCCTCTTTCATTGGCGCGTCCAGGTCTTTTGGGCGATCAGTTCAGCCGCCCGTTTCAGGCATTCCTCGGAGGGTTGATGCTGTTGGCAGGACTCATTCTGCTGGCGGCATGTGCCAACCTCGGCAGCCTGTTCGCTGCGCGCGCCGCTGATCGTTCCCGCGAAGTTGCGCTGCGATTGGCACTCGGCTCCAGCCGCAAACGTATTCTCCGCGGGCTGTTTACCGAGGCTGTGCTGATTTCGCTCGCTGGCGGTACCTTCGGACTGTGGCTCAGCGTTTTGCTGTTGCGCCGGCTGAGCGATTGGCAGCCGTTTGGCAACTTCCCCATGCACGCGCCGGTCACACCCGACGCCACCGTTTATGCCATTGCTTTGGTTCTAAGCGTAGTCAGCGGATTGCTGTTCGGTTCCGTCCCTGTGCGACAGGTGCTTCACGCGACGCCCTATGAGGTCGTGAAGTCAGGAACAACCGGCACAGTGGGCCGGCGCATGACTGCTCGCGACGTATTGCTGGCGGTGCAAATCGCGATCTGTGCAGTGCTGGTCACGTCCTCCATGGTTGCCGTGCGTGGTTTGGCCCACGCGCTCCACAGCAATTTCGGTTTTCAAACGCAGAATTCCGTGCTGGTAGGCGCTGATCTCAGCATGTCCGGTTACAGCGGCGACCGCTTGGCCGTGATGCAGAAACGCATGCTCGATGCCATCGCAGCGATTCCTGACGTTGAGTCCGTTGGATTGACTGACGAGCTACTCTTGAATGACACCAATACTTCGAATATCTTTGACGATCAAACCACAGATCTGCGTCCGTCGAATCCTGCCGCAACTGCCTTCCTCTACCACATTTCTCCCGAGTACCTTAAGGCCGAGGGCACAACGCTGCAGGCTGGCCGGTCTTTCACCTGGCATGACGACCAACATTCCCCACGGGTTGCCATCGTGAATCCGGAGCTTGCGCGCAAAATGTTTGGCTCTGTGCAAGGCGCAATTGGCGGCTATGTCAAATTGCCCGATGGAAGTCGTGTGCAGGTTGTGGGCATTACAGAAAATGGAAAATACGGAACTCTGACTGAAGATCCACAAGCGGCGATGTTTCTTCCTATCCTGCAGTGGCCCTCCAACTCCCGATGGCTGGTGGTGCGTTCGAGCCGCAATCCACAGCAACTCGGCCCCGCCATAACCAGCACTCTTCACCAACTGGACGCATCGCTTCCGGTCAGCATTGAATCGCGTTACGACGAAATGGCCACCTCTCTATTCCCCGCGCAAATGGCGACTCTGGCGCTAGGCGTCATGGGGGGAATGGGCGCCGTGCTCGCAGTAACCGGCATCTTTGGCATGGCGGCCTACTCGGTCAGCAAGCGTCTTCGCGAATTAGGAATTCGTGTCGCGCTGGGCGCGCAACGCAAGGAAGTGTTGAAGGCAGCCTTGAGCCGTCCTGTCAAATTGTTGGCCTACGGTTCCGTTGCAGGATTGCTCCTCGGACTTCTCGCCAGCCGTGTGCTCGCCCTAATCGTGTATCACGCAACTCCTCGCGATCCGGTCGTATTAGCCGCAGTGGTCTTCGCCATGGCATTGCTGGGCCTCCTGGCCACGTGGATCCCAGCCCGCCGCGCTCTCTCCGTGAATCCCATGATCTTGCTCCGCGACGAATGACCGGTCTTAAAGTAATGTGAGTCAGACTCAGATCTGGTGTTTGACTCTAAGGGAGGCCGCTGGTGTGAAGCCGCAAAGCGGCGCAAGCCGTGGGTAAAAACGTGGAATTCGAGCGAGCCGCGTAGCGGCGAAAGAAAAAGTCCCCACGTACATATTAACGACCAAATGTCCGACGCCCGATCCTAATCCCTGACCCCTGACCCCTGACTCGGCGCTAAAATAAGTCCAGAGGTCCCCCGTGCCCACCCTGCGCGACGTTCTCGACCAGAGAGTCCGCGAAGCCGATCCGAGCCTGGTCGCAAATCTCGGCAACAACCGCGTCCGCTGTTTCTCCTGCGGCCACTGTTGTCCAATCTCCGACGGTCAGTCCGGAGTCTGCAAAGTCCGCTTCAATCGCGGCGGCAAACTCTACGTCCCCTGGGGATACACCGCCGGCATGCAATGCGATCCCATCGAGAAGAAGCCGTTCTTCCACGCTTATCCCGGCGCTCTCGCCTACAGCTTCGGCATGCTGGGCTGCGATCTGCATTGCGGATATTGCCAGAACTGGGTGACGTCGCAAGCTCTGCGCGATCCCCACGCCGTTTCGCCGCCCCTTGAAGCCTCTCCTGAAGAGCTGGTTCGCGACGCCGTTGACCAAGGCGCGAAAGTCCTGGTCAGCACCTACAACGAGCCGCTGATCACCAGCGAATGGGCAGTCGCAGTTTTCAAAGAAGCTAAAGCCGCCGGACTTCTTACCGGATTCGTTTCCAACGGCAACGGCACGCCGCAGGTTCTCGACTACGTGCGCCCCTGGCTCGATCTCTACAAGGTGGACCTGAAGAGTTTCGATGATCGCCACTATCACGAACTCGGAGGCCGCATCGCCCCCATCCTCGACAGCATCCGCCGCATTCATGCGATGGGATTGTGGCTCGAGATCGTCACGCTGCTCATCCCCAATTTCAACGACTCCGACGACGAACTCCGCAAACTCACCGACTTCGTTGCCAGCGTTTCCCCCGATATCCCGTGGCACGTCACCGCCTTCCACACCGACTACAAAATGCAGGGCGATGGCCAGCGAGACACGACGGTCGAAGATTTGTTACGCGCCGCCGAGATCGGGCGCGATGCAGGCCTCCGTTACATCTACGCCGGCAATCTCCCCGGCATGGTCGAAGATTGGGAAGACACGCGCTGCCCCCAGTGCCACAGCACGCTAATCCGCCGCTACGGATACCTAATCGCAGACTACCGCCTGACTCTTCAAGGCCGCTGCCCCAACTGTGCTCACCAGATCCCCGGCCGCTGGGCCCCTGAATTCGACGGCCAGATCACGTCGCGTCCTTTCGTGCCGCACAGGCGCGTTCGATTGTTTACAATCACAAGTCGCTAACGAAGCACCCTAACGAATCGCGTAGAGACAGCCGCCTCGGCTGTCCGGCCAGGGCGAAAGCCCGGCCGAACTACCACGGGCTCAGCATGCGAATACGCATCACATTCACAACAGCGCTGGCGACACTTCTCCTCACCTCCTGCTCCCCCCGCGACTTCCTCACCCGCCGCCTGGCCAGCGATCTAATCTCCGCCTCCTCCGAACTCAAAACGCCTCAGCGCTTTGTCCTGCGCACCGGCATAGTTGCCAGCAAGGATTACCCCTCGCCCGAATATCTCGTCCTTCAACATCACGCCTGGATCTCTGCCAACCCCGCGCCGTGCCCTCGCGATCTCGCTCCGCCGCCCTGCTGGGACATACTGTTAACCCCCTCCGGAGTCGATGCTGTCCGCACCGCAATGCCCACCGACCAGGGCGGAGGTTCGTTGCTCGCGATTCCTGTCGCCAGAAGGGAACTGGTCGGAGTCAACGGAATCGCCAAACAGGGCAACTTCGCCGACGTCGATTTCACCTGGCGATGGCTCCCGCTGAATGAAATCGGCGCCGCGCTCTACTCTGGCGATGTGCACTACAAATCCGTCGTCGGATTTCGCAATTACGATGACGGCTGGCGCATGATCGAAGGCGCTCCGCGCTCCGTCCAGTCCATGGACGACGCACTGAAAAACGCCGAGCCGATTCCGTGAGCAACTCCACAGAATCCGCTCTGTGGACCTTCCTTCACTCACGATTGCTAGGCGGTCAGCGCATTCGAGCAATGGCGATCATTCTCGTTTTCTGCTTGTGGAGTGTCTGTCTAGTCGACTATGCCAAGCCCGGAATCATCGACCGTGCTGGCAACATAAAGTTCCAGGATTTTCTTCAATTCCCCATCTCAGCCCGCCTGATCGCCAGCGGCCACGCCGATCAACTCTATGATGACCAAGTTCTAGCCCGAGAGATACATGCCACCATCGGCCGCGACACCAGTGTTTACCTCCAGTACTTCTACGGCCCCCAAGTTGCGCTCCCCTTCATCCCTCTTGCATCGCTACCGTTCCTGGCGCAAGCAGCGATCTGGGTCGCACTTTCTCTCCTGATGTATTTCGTTTGCATCTACCTCATCCTGAAGCGATGCGCTGCCCTCCGTCCATTTCGCGCGCTGGTTGCCATCTGTGCACTGGCCTACCCGCCGCTGTTTCATTTCTTTATGCGCGGTCAGCTTTCTGTGGTCCTGCTGGTCTGTTTCACTGCCGCGTATCTGGCTTTTTTTTCAGAGCGTGATTTCCTGGCCGGCGTAACTCTCGGCCTTCTCGCATTCAAGCCGCAATTTCTGGTGGCCATCCCGTTAATCCTGCTTTTAGCGCAGGCCTGGAAGGCTCTCGCCGGAGTTGTGATCTCCGCCGCAACGCAACTCGCCCTGACGTCGCTGTACTTCGGCCGCGACGTCATGCAAGCGTACTTCGCGAGACTGCTCCACAGCGCCAGCCATCCGGGCTCAACCGAACTGATCTTCTCTCCCATCCAGATGCACTCGCTGCACAGCTTCTGGGAACTCCTGATCCCCTCGCGCCCCGGCGTCTGGGCTCTCTACGTGCTGACGTCGTTCGCCGTCACCGGAATCGCGGCCTCCATCTGGAAATCTTCGGCTCCCCTCGCGCTCCGTTTTTCCGCTCTGATGTTCGCCGCCGTCCTGGTGAACCCTCACCTTTACATCTACGACTTGTTGGCGCTGGCCCCGGCGTTTCTGCTGCTCACCGACTGGTCGCTCGATAACCCGCTCCACTCAGCGAAACCTGCCCTCGATGTGTTGTTGTACCTCGCCTTCCTGCTCCCGCTCTTCGGCCCGCTAGCCTATTGGACTCATCTGCAACTCTCCATCGTAGTCTTCGCCGCGCTGTTGTGGACATTGCGACGTCTGCAACTCTCAGAAGAACCGATCCTATCCCGATGAGCAGTGCTCAGCGCGCTCCCCGGATTTTCTCCCCGCTCTCTGCGGTTAAGGTGTTCTTGCTGCCACCGGAACACTCTTGTGGCACTTGCGTTAGTCGAAACCGCCATTGTATAAACCCTTTTCCCTCGGGGGCCCTATGCAAATCCAACGAACCGCGTGCGTCGTCATGATGTTCCTGAGCTGTACCCTATCCATCCTTGCTCAAAAGCCCAAGCTCACACTCGACGACTTCTTCAACTCTGTCAGCTTCCATTCCGTCGAACTCTCTCCCGACGGCAATTCGGTAGTCATCGTCACCGATCGCGCCGATTGGGACCAGCAAATTTTCCGGACCGACCTCTGGCTCTACCAGGACGACGGCAAAGCCGGATCACTGATTCCGCTGACCCAATCCGGCCACGACTCCGACCCCAAGTGGTCCCCCGACGGCAAGTGGATCGCCTTTCTGTCGGAACGCAAGAACCCAGCAGGGAAGAGCGACGATTCCGACTCCGATTCGAAAGACGAAGTCAGCCAGATCTATCTGATCTCCCCTCGCGGCGGTGAAGCCTTCCCCATCACAAAAGGAGAAGACGACGTCCACACCTTCTCCTGGTCCTCCGATTCGCAGACCATCTATTACGCCACGCGTCAACCGTGGAGCAAAGACCAGAAAGATGCATACAAGAAAGAATGGAAGGATGTCGTGCAGTACCGCACCGCCGAACGCGGCGACATGATCTTCGCCCTCGACGTGCCGGCCGCCATAGCCCGCCACGCCTCTGAACCCACAAAAGTAGAAAAGAAAGAAGGCGAGCCCGAGAAGCAGCCCGCCCTCACTCCCGGCACTCGCGCCATCGCGACCATGCCGCTGCGCGTCGACGACCTCGTCACCTCGCCCGATGGCACCAAGCTCGCCTTCGTCAGCAATGCCATCAACCAGCGCCAGGAAAAATACGAAGACGTGGAAATCTACGTGCTGGATGTGGCAGCAAGTGTGGCGCGGGCGCTTTCGCCCGCAACTGCCTCCAGCGAATCAACTGCCGCGGCCCAACCCCGCCGCATCACACACAACGAGGGCGAAGAAGTCCGCCCGCGCTGGGCCAACGATTCCCGCCACATCTTTTTCTCGATCGGCGTCGGAGACGTCTCTGGCCCCTATCGCGACCTGCAGCCGCATCTCTACTGGGTGGATACCGAAAGCGGCAGGATCGAGCAGTGGTCGAAAGATTTCATCGGCCCAGTCGAGCACTACGCCGTCACTGCCTTCAACGTCTTGACCTCCGCCCGCCTCGGCACCGAATCCCAGATCTACGACGCAGAGAAGCCCGCCGACAAACTGCATCGCCTCACCACCTGGCCCGGCACCTACGCCAACATCTCGGCCACGCAGCACGCATCCCGCGTGGCCTTCGTCTACTCCTCGCTCGGTAAGCCCGACGAGGTCTATCTCGCCGACTCCCCCGACAAACTCGCTCAGGCCGTCCCGATCACCTCCTTCAACCAGAAACTTGCCGAGGCCGATCTCCCCCAAGGCAAGCCCTACCAGTGGAAGGCCGACGACGGCACTACGGTCGAAGGCATGCTCATCTATCCTCCCGGCAAATTCGAGCAGAAGTACCTGCCCATGCTCACTTTCATCCACGGAGGCCCCGCCGACGCCGATGGCAACCACTTCGAAGCCGACTGGTATCAGTGGGCTGCGCTAGCCGCCACCAACGGATGGCTGGTCTTCGAACCCAACTACCGCGGCTCGACGGGATACGGCGACAAGTTCCTCCTGCAGATCGTGCCGCAGATCGTCTCGCGCCCCGGCAAAGACATTCTCGAAGGCGTCGACGCCTTGGTGAAAGACGGCTTCGCCGATCCCGAGCGCCTCACCGTCGGCGGCTACAGCTATGGCGGATACATGACCAACTGGCTCATCACCCAGACCACGCGCTTCAAAGCCGCAGTCACGGGCGCCGGCGCCGTCGAGCACATCGGCAACTGGGGCAACGACGACACAACTTATGACGATGCCTACTTCTTAGGCGGACGTCCCTGGGAAGCCCAGCAGCGCTATCACGACGAAGCCGCCATTTTCCAGATCGACAAAGTGAAAACGCCCACGCACATGGTCGGAGGCGCCAACGACATCCGCGTAGCAGTGCTCGAGGATTATCTGCTGGAGCACGCCCTCTACTCGCTAGGCGTCCCCAACAAACTCCTGATCTTCCCCGGCGAAGGCCACGGCCTGGGCAAAAATCCCTGGCACGGAAAAATCAAAGTCCGTGAGGAACTAAAGTGGCTGGAAAAATACGGCGGCGTCCCATCAGCCGACTAGCACAACTCGTGTGGGGACGGACGCTTTCGTCCGTCCCCGGCCCAGCGCGAAGCGCGGCCGTGAAGCGCCCAATTGTCCGCACCAAAGATTCTCGAAACCACATTCCTTAAAATCTTGATTCCAAATATGTTACCCGCAAGATATTACAGACAAAGCACTTAGCGAACCACATGTGTTGGGTAAAGCCCCCATGTCACCCTCTAATGCACTGTCGTCCTGAGGTCGCTGCTTTTGCGACCGAAGGATCTGCTGCACTTCGCAATATCAATGTCCCATGAAAATCGTCGCATTATTGACACATAATAAGTGCACACGTATTATGTGTTAATGAACGTCACGCTTTCCATTGACGACCAACTGGTTTCCCGCGCCCGCAAGAAAGCCGAAGCCATGGGGAAGAGTCTGAACCAGTTGATTCGTGATTACCTGCAGAGCGTCGCCGGCGGGGACAATCCCGAGCGCAGTATTGAGGAATTCAAGCGCCTTTCCGGCCAAGGGCATTCTCGCGGCTGGCGCTTCAACCGTGACGAGATGCATGAGCGCTCGTAGCTTCTTCGATACCAACGTCCTGGTCTATGCCGACGACCAGTCTTCCCCCGCAAAGCAGCGCCGCGCCATCGAATTGGTGGCGGAGCATCGCCGGGCCCGCACCGGAGTGGTTTCCCTGCAGGTGTTGCAGGAGTACTTCGTAACCGTCACGCGCAAGCTGAACGTCGATGCCCGCATCGCGCGCCGCAAAGTCGAATTGCTCAGCGAGTTCGACGTCGCAGCCCCGGATGTGAGCGACATACTCGCCGCCATCGACCTCCATCGTCTTCACGGAATCAATTTCTGGGACGCCCTCATCGTGCGCTCCGCCAAGCAGGCCGGATGCAGCTTCTTGTTCTCAGAAGACATGCAAGGACACCGCGAATTCGACGGTGTCCATATCGTCAATCCGTTTGTCAGTTCGGGGAAGAACTAGAGCGAGGCCACGGTCAGCGACCTGACAGACGCGGGCCTTTCTCAATTTCAACAACTCACTTGTCATCCTGAGGAGGGCGCCGTTTGCCCGACGAAGGACCTATGCACCCGCCGGCAGCGCCAGTGCTGCAAGCAAAGTGCAGAGATCCTTCGATCGCACAAGCAGCGACCTCAGGATGACAAGATTTCACCGTCCCGACTCCGGGCAATCCGCATCCATCGAATCCCCTCTCCCCCGGATGCCGAGGCCGCAAATCGTGCCACGCTTCCGGCAACACGTCACACGGATGCCGGCATTCCCGCAACGCCGTGAAACACGAAAAGTTGATGCGAAACGCTTTGTCTCTCTCCGCACTGGTGGCTTCCGGGCTCAGAAGAACCTTCAATCCTTCATTGGGATCGCCGGTGTAATGCGGTTCAAACACCTCATAGCTGGCCCACTCCGGAGGATACGAAGGACCCCGTTGGGCCACCTCAACCCCAGAGATCTACACTACCCGTCAGACCTCATCACCATAAACCTGACGAATGTCCGGACCCACCTCAAAATCGGCTGTCCCACGCTTCATGGTTTTCGAAGCGTCGGCACCACTGGGCCTAAAAGGTAGAGTGTTTTTCGGAGTGGGGTGATGCACGAACGCCGACCGCAGCACGAATCCCCACCCTCGCGATTTTTTCGCCAACTACAGATCGTGAAGCCCCGGATCGAGGGGTGTACCCTAGCCTTTACTTTCTGCGAAAAGACTGCGGCAGAATGGGGACCTTCAGCCAGCCGGTGTCCACGGGGATCTTGCAGCCAGATTCCTTGGCCCAAGGCTCTGGAGTATTTCCCGGAGGCGACGCGTCTCCCGTGTTTCCATATAGAGCGGACGACATTTCAACGTGATACTGGCCGGGCTTTAGACTTACGATGACAAAGAAATACAGAGAGCCGAGATCCGGATGTCCGTCTGCCATCACAAAAAATTCGAGCATTTCACGCTCTTCCGGCCATTCCTCGGGACTGCCGAGCTTTGCTCCGGGGATATCTAGCCAACTCGGACCGTTGCCTTGCGTATCGAGGTTCCAGTTGTAAATCGGGCCGATTGGGGTATAACCGGGTCCGCAGGCGAGCGTCCAGGTTCGCATATACCGTAATGTGTCGTAATGCGAGGCAACATTCTTTCTGTTCTGATCCAGATCAAAATTTCGCTATTCCCGTGCACAAGGTAGCTGGAGGGAGGCATCACAGCCAGAAACGGGCTCAGACCTCACGAAACCATTGGCATTCGGACGGCCCATGATCCGGTCCTGCTTGCTGGGCTCGTATTGAAACGAGACTTGCGGGTCGCTCATGGATCACTCCTTACAAGAGGCGAATGGGCGCTTACTCCTGGAACTGTCTTTCCGACTTAGAGCAATTGCGGATTCTTGACGGAGAAGCCCTGCCTGATCAGTTCTTTGTTGTGCTGGGTCATCTGCGATTTGAGGCTGTACACCGCTGCAGCCATGCCGGCAGCCTCGTCGCCACCATCGAGCTTATGAACAAAATCCGTACTCTGATAAGGAAACAAATTATGCATGGCCTCGTGAAAAACCGTGATCGCATACATTTGCCAGGGAAATCGAGAACCGCGGGCTATCTGGTAGACCTCCGTCCCAGCGAGGGGTTTGTCTCCGGTATGAGTATGGCCGATGGCGTTCGAGTCGATTCGCGCCCGCGGCCACTTCTGCTTGAGATACGAGTGCGGGATGTCCGGAACAAAGTGGACTACGAGATTGTCGCTCGTCGTTCCGTTGCCCCATGACACAGAGACTCCATCGGGCGTGCCCTGGAAAGCCTCATCAAACAGCTTCTGTGCTTTCGTTTGGATACCATGCTTGTCTGCTTCCGACCACCCCGTTCGGTCGACTAGTTTCGCGCTGTACGTTGCCATACGATTTTCCTCCATCGCTGATTGCAATGCTTGCCTTGACGGCAGGCCAGCGGTCTCTCCATAAAAGACCCAAACGGATAGAGCGGGGCTCATAGGAGCGCGGGCACGCCAAGAAAAGCCTGGGAGGGAAGGGAGGTATTTTCCTCCGATCAGAATGGAGAAGTCAACATCAATAGTGAGCTCATCGGGTGGCCCATCCTTGCGTTCTTTGCAAGAGTGGGAACCTCGACCTATGCATTCTTAGGATTTTGGTTTCGAGGTTGCGGACAAAACGCGAAAAGGATGGGGCCCGCTTAAAGGAATAGTATCAACAGAAATCAGAACGATCAGCCTGGCCCACCCGCGGTCAACATTCACCGGCTAGGGCTGATGCAGGCAAGGCCCTTCAGCAACTCTCGCGAATGCGTTCTTTCTTTCCCGTCCTTCTTTCGATGGTGACTATGCTTGAGCGGCAACCTTGTATTGGGACATAACACCCCATTCTGAAAACACAAAACCGTCTTCCGTCGCGTACACCTCAATCCCTTCTGACCATGCGTCTTCGATGTTCATTTTGAAGTGTGCCATGACATCCGCCTTGTGAAAGTGCCTGTACGGGTCAGCTGCATCGTTGGCAAAAGCTTCAGCAAGGCGCTGCAGGTTTTTCCGCGTGACCTTGAGTGCTACTGTATCTTCCATGCCCCACCCCCACGCACAGACTAGCAACGTGCAAGCAACTGCACATCGCACGATGGTGTGGTTGCAATGTCTCAAAGGTGGGGTGTCGTCCCGGTGGGCAGCAGACCCTCCGGCGGTGCGATGCTGCCAGTAGGTTGCAGAGGTTCCTTCGACATGCTCAAGGCAGGTTCTTGGGGTCGCAAAAAGCGACCTCAAGATGAGCTCCCGTCGGGTGGCCCATTCAAGCCCGCTTTTGGCTTGAGTGGGGCAGTTCCACGTTTGGACGGAGTCTTCCCGCCATGGACCTCGACCGACACAATTTCTCCCACAGGCTGACCTCGCAGCTTTTCTTTTCCACAGGCGCATGTGACATCTAACCTTGCGCGCAGCCCCGCAATCTTGCGATCATCGTCGAGGCCGTGACGGTGGGCGGAGAGCGCATCCGTCGCGTTGTGGGAATTGATCCCGCGGGCACGATGGGTAAGCCCTTTGAGATCAAGATTTTGCCCGCAAGTGATTGAGCGCCAAGATTTAATTTGTAATCTCCCGCCTAACTGGATGATTCCAGAGATCGAGGGGGAGGGGGTGACCCTCCCGACAGGCAGCCAGTCCCATTTCGGGAACGCCAGTGCCATTTATTTTCTCGAAGAAATTTACAGCCCAACGGATGGTCGGAGCGGCGGCTGAAGCCGCATCTTTTTTGTGAGGCCGAATCGGCACGAGTGGAACTCGTGCCCTTCCCGGTTTTGCTCGAGGCTCGAAGCTCGCAGCTGTCCTATCGTGACGGAGGCGTGGAAACCTGCTTGGCTGAAAGCCATGCCGCCGCAGTCAAAACTAATGTAGTCACGATTGAGAAAACGATAGGAATCATAAAAAAGTATTTCCAGCTCAAAAAAGTGATGGCGGCAAAGCAAAGGGCGAACGTCCACGCCGTGCCGCGCATGAGCGCCAGAGACTCTGGCGGAAGGCGCCCTAGCTGCCACGCCAACACCACCGCGAGCAGAAGAAACGCAGTGACAAAGAGTCCGAACCCGAGATAAAAATCCCAGTAAGTCCGGCTAAACCCCATGATGTAAAAATGGGTTGACCGCATGGAGCCAAGATCCACGCCCCACTTGGGATCGGACCAGGGAAAACCAGATGTGTGTCCGGCGTCAAAAAGCAGCAGAAGAACGGCAGCGATTCGATACAACGTAGATGCACGCATGCTTGCCTCCACAGGTCAAAGCCGCAGGCACTGCGAACCTGCCGCGCAGGTTCAAACTGTACCATTACCGAATTGCGATCCGAACGGCTCATCGCGGTATGCGAGCGCGGGAACAGCGCCCTGGCTCGCGGCTCTAAGCTCGCATCTGCGTCTCCGCACGCTCGGCTTCGCCTTCGCGGGACGACGAATACGTCCGTCCCCACACGATCGAGCTGAAAGCCAAGAGCTACTAGCTAGAAGCTCGAAGCTACTTCTTCCCGTACATCCGTGCGAGCAACAGCAGTACACACGCCGAATTCAAGGATGCCATCTTCCAAGCGGCTGATCTTCATGGTGAATGAATCGAGGAGGTAGTTTTGGCGGATCAGCCACGGAGCAGTCGCGCCTTGCTTGGGCAGGTCGGCTGACGCGCGCTTGACGTATCCGGAGTTGAGATTCAGCAAGGGTCTTTCTTCAAGCGTTGACGGATCGCACGCCGGCATGCACGTGCGGTAGCCGTGACGATCCATGTGGTTCAGGATGCGGCAGACATACGTGGAAGCCAGATCCGCGCGCAGCGTCCATGAGGCGTTGGTGTATCCGATGCAGAAGGCGAAGTTGGGCACGTTGCTCAGCATCGTGCCTTTGTAGATGAAGTGCCGCCCTGGAACAACCGCCTCGCCATCGACGACGAGCTGCACCGCTCCCAGAGCGAGCATCTGCAAACCGGTCGCTGAGACGATGATGTCTGCTTCCAGTTCGTCGCCAGATTTGAGACGAACCCCGCGCTCGGTGAAGGTCTCGATCTCATCGGTCACTACCGACGCGCGGCCCGCGCTGATGGCCTTGAACAAATCGGAATCCGGAACCAGGCACAGCCGCTGATCCCACGGCCGATAGCGCGGGTTGAAATGCTTGTCGACCTCGTAGCCTTGAGGCAGAACCTGGGCTGCTCCATCGCGCAGGATACGGCGCATGCGGTTCGGCGCACGCTGGCTCAGCTGATAGATCCCCATGCTGATCAGAATGTTCTTCCATCGCACCAGGCGGAGCGCGGCGCGCTGGGGCAACACACGCCGGATCAGATTGGCGAGCGGATCGTGCTGCGGCAAAGTCATCACGTACGTTGGCGAGCGCTGCAGCATCGTGACATGCGCGGCGGTGTGCGACATCGCGGGAACCAGCGTGACTGCGGTCGCTCCGCTACCGATGACGACGACCTTCTTGCCAGCGTAGTCGAGATCTTCCGGCCAATGCTGCGGATGGACGAGGCGTCCGCGGAAACGTTCGGCGCCGGGAAAGGCGGGCTCGTAACCTGCGTCGTAGCGGTAGTAGCCCGTGCATCCGTAGAGGAAGTCGCAGGAGTAGCGGACGGTCTCTCCCGTCTCGTCACTCTTCGCTTCGACGACCCAGCGCGCGTCCTCCGATGACCACTTGGCCGAAAGCACCCGCTGCCGGAATCGGATGTGGCGCTCGATGCCGAACTCGCGCGCAGTGTCGCGGACATATTGCAGAACGCTCGGCCCGTCGCCGATGTGCTGGACCTCCTTCCACGGACGGAAGGGATATCCGAGCGTGTGCATGTCGGAGTCGGAGCGCACGCCGGGATAGCGGAACAGGTCCCAGGTGCCGCCGATCTGCGCACGCGCCTCTACGATGACGTAGCTCTTGCGGGGACAGCGGGTCTGCAGGCGGTATCCCGCGCCGATCCCGGAGAGTCCTGCTCCGATGATGAGGACGTCGGAGTGTTCGATGAAAGGTGTCAGAGGCGGCTCCGCGATGCTTCCCCTGCGGGAAGCAAAAGTTCCTCATTATGCGCCGGACGTGGCGGAATTGCCAAGGTCGCGTGAAGGGCGTCGGCAGCGTAGCGGTCGCTGCGGACCGGGAGGGACGAAGGCGTCCGTCCCTGCACAAGCTTACTTCGCTGCGCTCGCTACTTTTACGCCTTTGGAACTTGACGCGTAACGCGCGATGCCTTTGTAGAGGGCCTCGGCGATTTGTTCGCGGTAGCCGTCGCTGCGGAGTTTTTGTTCGTCGGTGGGACTGGATACGAAGGAGACTTCTGCCAGGATTCCTGGCATCGCGCTCTCGGTTAGGACGACGAATCCGGCTTCTTTAATGCCGCGATCGCGCAGGCCGGGATTCTGCCCCGACAGCGTTCCGTAGAGCGAGTGCTGCACGCTCGATGCAAGCCGCCTTGATTGGTCGATACGGTCGCGTAATTCTCCCGGTGTGAGCGTTGGCGTCGGAACGTTATGAGGTGTCGAACGCATGGCAGCTTCTTTCGGTCCAGCAGGATTGCTGAGATCTTTCGAGCCCGGCGCTGAGAAGAGATTCGTGTAATAGGTTTCGACGCCGCGGGCTGAAGGCGTGTCGCTGTAGTTGGCGTGGACGGAGATAAAGAGGTCTGCCTGCGCCGTATTGGCGATCACGGCGCGCTCGTCGAGCGGAATGTAGTTGTCGTCCTGGCGCGTGTAGATCACGTCGGCGCCGAGGCGCGATTCGAGCAACTTGCCCAGGCGCTGGGAGATTTCAAACACCAAATCTTTTTCGAGCAAACCGCGGCGGCCCACGGTGCCCAGGTCCCATCCGCCGTGACCGGCATCGACGACGATGCGCATCTTCGGCACCTTCAAGCGCATTTGCAGGTCTTCTTTGGTCGGCGGCGGAACCACGATGGCGAGCTTGTTCTTCTCCACTTCAGGAGCGTTGGGGAAAAGATTGACCGCGGTTTTCGGAGTGCTGCCTGCCTTGCTGACCTGAATCACCAGGCGGTAAGGCTCGCGCTCGAGACTGACTTGAGGAGCCGAAAGCGCCGCGTTGTTCCTGGATTCGAGCACCACGCGGGTCATGCCTGAGACAGGTTGCGCAACGCGAATGTGGCTGAGCAGCGAGTCTCCTTCAATAATCTTGCCCTTTAACTCGGCCGTGAGCTGAGTGTCACGAAGATCGAAGTAGAAGCGCTCCGGGTTCGAGAGATGTCCGGGCTCGTACTGTACTTGGTCTTCGAGGTCGAGAACGATGGTGCTGGAGTCGCCCGACGACCAGTGGCGCACGCCGGTGACGTGCGGAAACTTCAATAACTCTTGCGGATTGGCAGGCGTGTTTTCCGGTTGATCGGAATCTGGAATCTCACTGGCAGAGTCTGCCGAAGCTTCGGGCGCCTGATCCAGATTCGGCTGCGTCGCTGGCGTGACAGGCTGGTTCTGCACCATCTGGTCGCCGATTTGCGCGGTCTTCAGCTTCCACCACACTCCTACGCCGAATGCGGCGGCGATGACGACGCCCACCAGCATGAACACCATCCAGGGACGCTGCGATTTTTCGCTATCGAGTTGTCCGAAGAGTGCGGGCTTAGGCGGGGATTTAGGCTTGGCTTCGAGAAATGCAGGAAGCGGGGAAGCGGACGCGGCCACTGGATTCGCCGGAACTTTAGAGACTGCGACGGAAGCCGCAGCTGTGGCCTGAGGCAATAGTGCCGGTTTCGGCGCTGGCGGTGGAATCACTGGCTTCGCCGGTGCAGCGGCCGCGGGGACTGCCGGAGTAACAACAGGCGTCGCCGCTGGAGTGGGAGAAGCGATCTTGGCTGCAATAACGGGCTGTGTCGCAATCGGAGCTGCGGGCACCGGCTTCGGGGGCAACGGACTTGGAGCAACCGCGGTTGGCGCGATTTTCGCTTCGTATTTGAGCGGCTCCGGCTTCGGAGGCTCGGGCTTCGCCGGCGCGGGCTTCGCTGCCTCGGACTTAACTGACTCCAATTTGGTCTCTGCGGCCTGCGCCGATTGCGCAAATCGATCTTCGTCCTCCGGCTTGAGCGCGCCGAGAACCAGTTCGGCTAGGAGCGTCAGGTTGCGGATGTCAACTTCGTTGAAGGCGAAAGGCCACGAGGAGAAGGCTTCAAGAATTCCGATCACGCGGCGGCGTCCGCACAGCGGCACGGCCACCATGGAGCGGACACCCATCTTGCGGCACGCCTCAAGATTGACGCGGGTGTCGGTTTCGGTGTCGTCGCAGTTGATGATTTGCGCGGTGCGGAAGCAGGCTCCCGAAAAAGCCGAGGTGCGGTCGATGCGCGTGCCGGGATCTGGACGAGCGGTGCCGGCGGCGGCGCGAAGAACGATCTCTTCGTTTTCCGCGAGAGCGATGGCTAGCCCATCAGCGCCGGTAATAGCCACCGCGCGCTCGGCCACAAGTTGCAAGACTTCATCGAGAACAAAAAGCTCAGTCGGCTCGAACTCGGTTGGCGGAGTTGGCGAATCGAAACCGTTGCGCTGCGAGGCCAGCGCTTTGCGGCGCCGTACCTGATCGTGCAGAGCGGAAAACGCGAGCAGTGCTTGCAAGGCGTCACGCTGTGATGGCCTGCTGACATCGTTCGCGCCCGGATCTTTCGCAGAGGCGTGCGGCCACGCGGGCAGATTCGCGCCCGAAACGTCGGCCGTTTCAATATCAGGCTTGGTGGTTGTTGTCGCCATCGACAGATAGCTCACGCTTAAGGTATCGGGGATTGCTGTGACTTTCAATTACCGGCGGATGACCCTTTGGACATGTACTTCCGTGTATACCGACTGCGGCGGTTTGCTTTCGCGAACAATTGGCGAAAGTGAGTACCGGGAACAGGTTCGGAGTAGAATCCTGCGAAATCACCTACCACAAAGGACACGAAGGTGCACGAAGGAAAGCCAATGCCTAGAGAGACTATCTCAAACCCTCGGACTCACGGGTCCTCCACTTCGATCGCGGCGGGAATCGTTGTTGGGATGCTGGCGATGATGATCATCCCTGCGGCCATTGCACTGCATTCGGTGAGTACCCCGGCCACGCTGCAGGTCCAGGCCGACGCCTCACCGCATGGATATACCTGGAGCCTGCTGCTGTTCCTTGTGCCGATCGTCGTGATCGCGGTGTGGTTCCTGCCGGGTGAGGGGCTGGAGATCCCACGGCGCTCCTTCTGGCGCACGATCGGGATTCTTGCGCCGATTGGCTGCCTGCTGGATGTGATTTTCGCGCAGTGGTTTTTCGTGTTTCCGAATCCGGGCTCGACGCTGGGTGTCCTCGCACCGGCCTGGGGACATTGGGTCCCGGTCGAGGAGTATGTCTTCTATTTAGCCGGGTTCATCACGATTTTGCTTTTGTACGTCTGGCTCAGCGAGTATTGGCTGGCTGCGTACACCGTGGAGGATTACCGCGGCGAGGCGCAGGCGCTGCCGAAGTTGCTCGAGTTCCATCCTATGTCGTTGGTGATCGGAGTGGCCCTGATTGCCGGCGCCATCATTTGCAAGAAATTCTTCTCGGAGGTGCGCGAGGGATGGCCGGGGTATTTCATCGTGCTTGTCGTCGGAGGCATAATCCCTTCGGTCGGTTTCTATCCGGTGACGCGGAGGTTTATCAACTGGCGCGCGCTGAGCCTGACGATGTATTTCATCCTGCTGATCAGCATGCTTTGGGAGGCGACCCTGGCCCTGCCGTATGGATGGTGGAACTACCAGCATGGGGCGATGATGGGCGTGTTTATCGGGGCGTGGTCCGGTTTGCCGGTTGAGGCCGTGCTGGTCTGGCTGGCAGTGACTTACGGGACGGTGATTTTGTTTGAGGCGGTGAAGATCTGGCAGGCTTCGGGGAGGCGGGCGCGGGATGCGTTTTTGGGGTTGGCGTAGAGACATGCTCTGCTTGACCTTGCGCTCGGCTTCGCCTTCGCGGGACGGACGAATGCGTCCGTCCCCACACGAAACGGGCGAACCAGCTTGGTTACTGAGAAGTTACTGCACGCGGGGATAACATTCTGGAACACTCTCTGGCTGACAGCGACATCCGGCGTATATGGAAGCAGGAACCAGTCCCGCGCGTCAGGCACGTGCTCAGCATCGGCACGAACTCCGCACGCTTGCCTACGTTACGCTCGACCAGGCGAATGGCGGGATCGTGCGCAATCTCACACACGGTGGCATCGGAGTGCAGGTGGTGGCGGCGGTGCGTCCGCGGCAGCAGTTGCGCGTGCGCTTCGAGTTGCGCTACCCGCGGCTGCAGGTGGAGACGCGCGCCGAAGTCGTGTGGGCGACGTTTTCGGGCCAATGCGGCATACGCTTTCTCGACATGCCTCCAGTGTTGAAGCAGCAGATCAACCAATGGATTTTTGGCAATCTTCTGGAAGGTATTTCACTGCATGCCGAGCATTCTGGATCGATCTTCGCTCCCAAGCCTGAGAACGAGGTGCACGTCGATGCGGCAGGCAATGGGCGCTCTTCGATTGTGGCTGCGGAGGAAGACGACGGGCTCATGGTCTCGGCCAGTCCGGTGAAAGTGATTGCGCTGCCCGTTCGGCGTGACCCACCGGAACCTGTGGTACGAGAGGAAGAAGACGTGATTAACGAGACGCAGCCTCTTTCGGCCGATCTGGACTGGCTATCGCAGCCACTGACAGGGCGGACATTGGCCTGGACCGTGGACGGCTTGGTCGTCTTTGCGTCCCTGTTGTTGTTTACGCTCGTATTCCTCTCAGTGACACGGGAAACTCCAAAATGGCCGCTGCCGATGGTGAGCGGCGCTGCCTTGACCATGGCCGGGTTGTATTGGGCATTCTTTCGTTACTTCGCGGGCGGAAGTCTGGGGACGAGACTGGCGCGCATCGCTGAGTCTGAAGGCCAGGATCGTGAGATCGGGCAGGAGACGTTTCGCTAGCAGCAGAAGGCTTTCACCACGAAGGACACTAAGGTACACGAAGGAAATCCATCGTGCTGGGTGGTGTTAGTTTGCCAGGAATTGCTGCGCCAGCCAGAGTTCCAATGCCCTTTGCTGATGTGCGGGAACACTCACAAAGCGAACGCCGACGTTGCCGCTCTCATCCTGCCAGACGACTTCGGCTTGTGCCTTCAGCTCCGAGGTGGCTCCTGGAAGCTCGCAGGAGATCTGCAGATTGTCGGACTCAAGGGGCTGGTGGGTTGAGAGCCGCATTCCTCCCTGACTGACATTGATAAGGTGCGCGTCCAACTTTTTATTTCCCTTTGGTTTGAGGGAAACGGGGATTTCAACCCCAATGCGGTGATAGCGCAGGCGGCCGTCGAGGATCATGCAGCGCGCCGCCGACAACGTGCGCACCGCCTGCTCGACCGAGATCGGCTTTTCGAAGGCGAATAGCGCGCCCATCTGATTCAGGGTCGCCATGTCCTGGTGCTTGCCCATTACGACGAGAGGAACGGTGTTGAACTGTCTCCCCGGCATGTTGAGTTCGTGGAACAGCTGGGAAGTTCCGTTCAGGTCGCAATCGACGATGAGGGCGTCGATCTTCGAGTGAGAGAGCCGTTCGATGGCTCGTTGAGGTTCGCACTCGACCGAAACGTCCATATGAAGGCCGCCCAGGATGCACTCTAGAACGCTGATTTCTTGCCAGTCGCGCGAGACCACCATCGAGGAAAGAGTCATGGCTCTCACTGTAGCGTGGGCGTAATCGATACGTAGATAACCAACGTAATGACGTGAAGGTCGGGCGTCGGGCGTAGGACCTCAGACCTCGGACCCAAGACCTCAGACCTCAGACGCCAGACTTCAGACCTCAAGACCTCAGACCCAAGACCTCACACCCAAGACCGTCCCGCCGTTGCATTGCCTGACAACTCTGCGGATTGTGGAACCTTCGGACCTCCGCAGACGTAACCTTTATTGGAGAGGGCCGTCTTACTCTAAAGCGGTGAGGCTGGGGTGCGTTTGCCTCTCTTATCCGACAAAAAACGGTGCCTTGGGTCGCGATTTTTGCATCACAGTGGGAAAAGGCCGGATTTCCTCTGTAATTAAAGCATAGGTTTCACCGTCTTTATTCATTAGGGCCAGGCTCCAGGCGCGCTCGCCAAGATATTTTCGAGGTTCTTGTATGCGGAGTGTTACAGACATTTTCGGACAGATTTTCCGCAATCTGTGGGCGCATAAATTACGCTCGTTCCTCACCATGTTCGGCATCGCCTGGGGAGTGGGATCCTTGCTCCTGCTGGTGGGGGTTGGCGAAGGCTTCCGCTCGGGCAACAAGCGCGAACTGGCTGAATTCGGCAAAGACATCATGTTCCTATTCCCCGGGCGGGCGCCTGCGGTGAAAGGAAACATGTCTTCGGCGCGGTCCTATCTGCTCACGTACCAGGACTATGAGGATATACGGCACGCTCCGGAGGTGCGCAATGCTTGCCCCATAATTTCGCGCGGAGACTTGCACGAGGTAAGCGAGTTTTCCAACGGAAGCGGGGAAGTTCTGGGGACCGAGCCGCAGTTGAACGAGATCAGTTTCCTGCCCTTGCAGGAGGGACGCTGGCTTAACAATCTGGACGGCGCGCAACGCCGCAACGTTGTTGTGTTGGGCAACCAGCTGGCGAAGGTTCTATTCCCCGGACGTCCGGCGCTGGGCGCGTTCATCCTGATCAACGGCTTGCGCTTCGAAGTGGTCGGGAGCATGCCCCACCTGGGCCGCGGCGACAACATGTGGCTCAACAACCGGGCCTATATTCCGTATGAAGTGATGGCGGCGAATTTTCCGCTGAAGGGCGAGAATCATCAGAATTCCATTTCCTTCATTGAGTATCAGCCGCATGTGACGGCTGAGCACGTGATCGCTCGCGACGCGGTGCACAAGATTGTGGGACACAACCACGGGTTCGATGCCAGCGATGAGAATGCCTTCGACGAGTGGGATTCGATCGAGGAATCGAAGATGGTGGGAACCATCTTCGACGTGATGAACATGTTCCTGGGAGCGGTGGGCTTGGTCACGCTGGCGCTCGGGGCAATCGGCGTGATCAATATCATGCTGGTCGCGGTCAGCGAGCGCACGCAGGAGATCGGACTGCGCAAGGCGCTGGGCGCGACGAACCGGAACATCCTGTTTCACTTCTTTCTTGAAGGTTTGCTGCTGACGCTGGGCAGCGGCATGCTGGGCTTGGCCTTTGCGGGCGGGCTGATGGGATTGATGGGCGGAGTGCAGGGACCGCAGGGATTCGATCCGCCGAAGCTCGTGCCGATGTCGGCGATGCTCGCCATTGGATGCCTGACGCTGGCCGGTGTGATTGCGGGCCTGTATCCGGCGCGCAAAGCGGCCATGCTGCAGCCGGTGGAAGCGCTGCGACAAGAGGGATAGTGAGACTCGATATGTTGCGTGCTCTGCTTCAGGAAGCCTACACCGCGATGCGCCACAACCGGCGCCGCACCGCGCTGACCATGCTCGGCATGGCCTGGGGCATTGCGACCGTCGTGATGCTGCTGGCCTATGGCGATGGCTTCGGGCAAGCATGCGCGAACATCTTCGCCAACTTCGGCACCAAGCTGGTGATCGTGGTGCCGGGGAAAACTTCGATGCAGGCCGGCGGTCAGAAGTCGGGAGAGGCAGTCCGCTTCACGCAGGAAGATGTCGACGCGCTTGCCACGAATCTGCCGCAAATCACGCACATCACGCCAAGCGTCGACAAGCAGGCGAATGTGCAGTACGAGAATCGAGTATTTACTTTTCCGGTGAGCGGGAACAATCCTGACGTGTATGACATCCGTTCGCTCAAGCAGGGCGTGGGACGCTTCTACAACATGGAAGACCAGGTGCAGCGCGGTCGCGTGGCGGTGATTGGTTCGGAGGCAAAGGAAAAGCTTTTTTCCGGACGCAACGCGGTGGGCGAGTACATAAGGCTCGATGGCATCAGCTTCGAGGTGGTTGGCGTGCTGGCCGCCAAGATGCAGGAAGGGAATGACGACATCAACCGCGTTGTTTACGTTCCCTTTAGCACGATGAGCGATCTGAAGAGTACGCATTATCTGGATACGATCTGGTTCAACTATCAGACGCCGGAGTATCAGAAGATCGAGCCCGCGGTGCGGACGATTTTAGCCGGGCAGCACAAGTTTAACGAGTCCGACCGGGAAGCGGTGCGCGTGTTTAACCTGATGAACCAGTTGCACCAGTTCGAGATCATCACGCTGGGGCTGAAGATTTTGATGGGATTCATCGGGACGCTGACATTGGGCATCGGCGGGGTTGGGCTGATGAACATCATGCTGGTTTCGGTCACGCAGCGCACGCGGGAAATCGGTGTGCAGAAGGCACTCGGGGCGCGGCGGCGTTACATCTTGATGCAGTTTCTGGCCGAGGCCCTGACGATTACCTTCATCGGCGGCGTGCTGGGAGTCATTCTCGCCTACATAGTGGCGCTATCGGTGGGACGGCTTACCCTGTACAGCGCGTTTGCGAAGAACGGCGAGGCGGGAGACATACGACTGATCATCCAGCCTGCGACGCTGATCGCGTCGACGGTGATTCTTGGTGCGGTGGGGCTGATCAGTGGGATGATTCCGGCGTTCCGCGCGTCACGACTGGATCCGATTGAGTCACTGCGACACGAGTAAGCGAGCGAGAGTGAATCCCGAATTCTTCCGCATTAGCGGTCATTGCCTTAGGTCCAGAATAAGTGATTTTGCACGCGTAGTAATGTCTCTTTTCTTTGCCCCAGCCGAGGACCCTCGCTTGATGCGGCAGCTTTCGTTCTGCCGACTCTTTCAAATAGACTTTTTTCCACTCGGGAATGCCGGGCCGTCTGGTCCGGTCGCCGCCCCCGCACCGCGCGAGCCGATCCTGCAAAACTCTCGCCTGGTGGTTGAACAGAAACTCATATTCTTCGCGTTCTGCGCGAATGTCGAAGCGTAGTTGCGACTCATGGAATGCCCAATCCATTGACAACCTATTTCCGTTCTCGCTTGGGTGGGGAAGCTGCCCGCCGAAACTTAATCGTGCCGAAGCGTCTGCATGGGATCGATCGCAGTAGCGTGGCAGGCTGGAATGTAGCTGGCGAGGAGTGTCACCGCGTACAGCAGGGATGAAACTAGAACCATGGTCAACAGATCGTGAGGTTTGACCCCGTAGAGGAATTCAGCAAGCAACGGCGCAGCAGCGAAAGATCCGGCCACGCCAATCATAACGCCGAGGATCGAGAGCATCATGGCCTGCCCCAACACCAGACGAAGCACATTCTTCCTCTGCGCCCCTAGTGCCATTCGCAGCCCAAGCTCATGACTGCGCTCGCCCACCGAGTACGAGATCACGCCATAGATTCCCATGGCGGCGAGCAGCAATGCTACTCCGGCAAAGAGGCCCAACAATTGGCTCAGAGAACGCCACTGCCGCGCCGAATTCGCAACCATCTGGTCGACCCTCGTAATTCCAAACACCGGCGAGTCTGGTGCGAGCTGTGAAAGAACCGTACGCACGTTCCGGATCAGCGCCGGCGAGACCGACTGGGTGCGGATCACAATGGTCTTGTGAACGCGGCTCTCCGTCCAACCGGGCATAGTGTGCGGCGGCAGTTGCAGGATGTTGACGTAGGCCTCAGGTTCGGGCTCCTGCACGAGGGCAAATCGCTTCACGTTCCCCGCAACGCCAATGATTTGTCGCGGCCGCTCCTCCGGGGAAGAATCGAAGGTGATCGTTTGGCCGACTGGATCTTGATTTGGCCAGAACCGTCGCGCCGTGGCTTGGTTGATCACCACGACCGGCAAAGAGCTTTCGGTGTCCTGCCCGGTGATGCCGCGGCCTCGCAGGATGGGGATGCCCATCAAACCGAAATAATTTGAGCTGACTCCCTCCAGGAGAACTCTCGGCCGTTCTGCCCGAGGAGGGGCGGCGCGGCCTGCAATGGTAAAGCCAGGGAAAGCAGGTTCTGCGTTTTCGGAAAGCGGCAGCCAAGCGACCAACGCGACACTTTCCACGCCTGCGATGCTGCCAACGCGTTCCAGCGCCTGACGGCAGAAAATTCCGACAGATGGGTGAATCACGTTCAGCCCGGTTTTGTCTTGCTGGGTCGCGTCCATATACTTCTCGCCGGTCAGCCGCACTTCCGCTGCGAGCAGATGCTCGGGATTGAAGCCGGGGCTGGTGCGCAAGATACGAGTCAGTGTGTTGATCATCAGTCCCGCGCAAATCAGCGACACCAGCGCCACTGCGATCTCGGCTACTACGATGATGTTGCGCGAGCGATGACGGGATCGGGATGCCGTGCTGCGGCCGCCTTCACGCAGGCACTCGTTGACATCGTTTCTCGATGCGCGATACGCCGGGATCAGGCCAAACACCAGACCAGTGAGAACACAGATGCCCAACGTAAACAGCAAGACCCGGCCGTCCACAACCATCGTCGTGGTTCGCGGGAACAGCTGCGGCGCCAAAACATCAAGAAGCCGCACGCCGCCAAAAGACAATGCCAACCCTAACACGCCTCCGAATAACGAAAGCAGAACATTCTCGGTCAGCAGTTGACCGACGAGTCTTTTCCGGCTGGCACCTAGCGCAACCCGCACTCCCATTTCCCTTTTCCGTCCCTCACCCCGAACCAACAGCAGGTTGGCGACGTTGGCACAGGCAATCAGCAACACAAACCCGACGGCTGCAAAAAGCAGATACAGAGTCTGTTCCCACCAGCCGAACAAGCCCTTCTGCAAAGGATCAACTCTAATTCCCATACCTTTGTAGACATCGGGAAAGGCCTGAGCCAGATGAAGCGCCGTCACATTCATGGCGGCTTGAGCCTGTTGAACCGAAACACCTGGCTTCAATTTTCCGATGCCAACCAGGAATCGGGGATCATCGAAACCGGAGTCTGCGGGATCTGCCAAGCCGTGGATGAAGTAAACCTCGGGGACTCCTGTGCCAAAGAGGTTGAATCCTGGATTCAAAACTGCAATCACCGTTGTTGACGCTGTGTCGACGAAGATACTGCGCCCGAGCACATTTGGGTCGCCCCCGAAATGGTGCTGCCAGAATTCATAGCTGATTGCGACACCGTCCAATCCCTTCTTCTCATTCACGGCGTCCGTGGGGATGTTGCCCAGGAGAGTTTTGACACCCAGCAGCGAAAACAGCCGCACACTGACGTGCTGCACACCGACGCGCTCCGCAGAGCCCGCGCCCGACATGGCCACCATGTCCGGGCCCGACACACACTCAATTTGCTCGAATACCTGATTGTCGGCTCTCCAATGGGCTACGTCGGTACCGGAGACGGGGCCGCGCTCATGCGCAAATTCCGGGAAGCGATTGTAGAGAGCTACGAGTCGGTCCTGGTCGGGATAAGGAAGTGGACGCAGCAGAAGCGCATCAATCGCAGTGAAAATCGTGGTGGTGCCGCCGATACCGATGGCCAGCGTCAGGACGGCCACTAACGTAAAAACCGGGCTCTTGCAAAGTCCCCGAGCCGCGTAGCGCAGGTCTTGGGCTAAGGCTTCAATCCAACCCGCGATGGACCCCGTGCGGACCATGCCAAAGTGTAACTCAGGGGAGCAAGTCTTCTTGCAGCGACCTCACGAGCGGAGATCAGTCTCCCGACGCAGGCGCTTACTTGCCTTGATACCAATCCACAGTCCGCCGCAGGCCCTCTTCGAAGTCTACTTTGGGTTTGTAGCCGAGGCCGGCTTCCGCTTTCGAAATATCCGCGAGCGAGTGCTTGATGTCGCCGCCGCGCTCGGGGCCGTGCTTCGGTTTGCCTGTGTAGGACGTCAGCGACTGCAGAAGGTGGAAGGTCTCATTCAGCGTGACTCTCCGTCCGGTAGCGACGTTAAACATTTGTCCTGCGGCCTTCGTCGCTGGAGCGGTGCAGGCTAGAAGGTTCGCGTCGACTGCGTTGTCGATGTAGGTAAAGTCGCGGCTCTGTTCGCCGTCCCCGTTGATTGTGGGTTGCTCATCGCGAAGCATCTGCGTGATGAACTTGGCCAACACGCCCGAGTAGGGCGATGATGGATCCTGGCGCGGGCCGAAGATGTTGAAGTAGCGCAAGCAAACGGTCTCGAGACCGTAGCAGCGATAGAACGAAATCATGTACTGCTCGCTGGCCAGCTTGGCGACGGCATAGGGAGAGATTGGATCCGGCTTCATCTCCTCGTGCTTGGGCAGCGTGGGCGTATCGCCGTACGCGGAAGACGAAGCGGCGTAGACCACACGCTTAACTTTCGCATCGCGAGCGGCCACCAGCACGTTCACCGTGCCGTCGATGTTGGCGCGATTGCTGCCGAGCGGGTCGAGAACCGATTTCGGAACGGAAGGAATGGCGGCCTGGTGCAGGACAAAGTCGACTCCGGCGCAAGACTTATGCATCGCGTCGAGATCGACAATGTCAGCCTCACGGAAGTCGATGCGATCGAGAATATCTGAGATGTTTTCGCGGTTGCCCGTGGACAAGTTGTCGACTCCGCGCACTTGATCACCGCGAGAGAGTACGGCACGGGCCAGGGACGATCCGATGAAGCCAGCAACGCCAGTTATCAGGTAGAGAGACATGACCCATCATCATAGCGAAATGTTGTGGAGGAGAGGTTTCAAAGAAGGTTCCGGTCGAGCCGCCGGTGCGAGTTTTCAGTTTCGTGATTTACCGCAGAGTTCGCAGAGAAATGCTGCAGAGCACGCAGAAACAGATCGTATCTTGGCTTCCCGGGAGGACGTTGATACCTCGAAACCTTGTTTACTGCTGGGTCTTCTTCATCAGTTTGACGAAGTCGTCGCGCATCAGGATTTGGTGGATTTCGAAGAATTCGATCAGGGCGCGGACTGCCGCTTCGGGGCGCCTGACCGCGGGCAGGGATTCGATCGGTCCAGTGGATGGATGCGGTGAGTTGACGCCCGGTCCCATGATCACGCCGGGACGGGAAAGGCTTGCAAGCAACTGTTTCAGGTGGCACGCTTCTCTTCTGACGTTTCTTCGAAAGAGATGCCCATTCCCAGGTAGGGATACGAGATGTGCACTTTGCCCTTGGTCTCCACGCGGATGCCATTGGCTTCCAGTTTCATGTGCAGCAGCGTTCCGGCTGGATATGTGGCCTGCGCCTCGACATAGCACCCATTTAGGCTGATATCGGTGAAGGTGGACCAGGTGCGGACGTCGCATCCCTCCTCGCGCAACTGGGCGCTGCCTTCGCATTTGTAGCGCGGACTGCGTCGTTTCTCGGCGCCTTGAAAGCTTTCGCTACCCTGCGCTGTGGATAGATTATCGATCAGCCGATCCGGCTCGCGCGCCGGTGCTGCGGCCGCGCCTGACGGCACACCGGTGGCTTGTTTCAAAGCCCTCAGATATGTCGTGCCTTCATTCATTTTTCATCAGCCGTAACAATCCTGCGGTGAAAACCGCCTTACATTTTGAATCCGCATCGGAGAAAACAGGTCGCCGCCCCGACTCCGGGAACTCTCTTGTTTCTATCGGAAGGAATAATGCCGGAGATTAGCGATGCGAAAGAATCAGACGGCTTTCTAATGTTGAGCAGTGGGCGAGGAGGTTTCTGTGGCAGGCACAGCCGCCTGGCGAATGTGCTTCCAGAGTTCATCACGCCCGGCGCCGGTTTTCGAGGAGAAAGGAAGCAGCCGAGCCGCGGGGTATTCCTGCCCGAGTGTGCGCAGAACATTGTTGAGCTGATTGTTCGAAAGGCGGTCGCTTTTGGTGGCGACAAGCAAGACCTGGCGTCCGGAGGCGTTCAGGAAATCGAGCAACTGCCGATCGCTTTGCTGCGGGGGAACGTTGACGTCGATCAGCGTGACGCAGAGAGCCAGCGTAGGCCGCTCGTTCAGGTAAGGCTCGATGAACTTCGGCCACTCCTGCGAGATCTCACGCGAGATCTTGGCGTAACCGTATCCTGGAAGATCGGCGAAGATCAGCTCGGGGCGCGGCTTTCCCGGCCAGCGGATTTCGAAGAAATTGATGCTGCGGGTGCGCCCGGGAGTGGAGCTGGTGCGGGCAAGCTTGGTGCCGACCAGCGAGTTGATCACGCTCGACTTTCCGACATTCGAGCGTCCAAGGAAGGCGACTTCCGGGATGGTGGGAGCAGGGAAGTGGGACGCATCCGTTGCCGCTGCCAGGAATCGGGAGAGAACCCTCATATCCAAGTTTCCTACGGCGGGAGCGCGGTTGGCAAGGGAGGGGCGTGCAGGTGGTCTGAGTGCAAAGTCTCAGATGTAGAGGACCGTGTTCATCGGCTGCCCGGACGAAGAAGGCGTGGACTGCCCCGAGGAAACTTCCTGCCTGCAATTCCCGTATTGGGCCAGACACGACCGTTTCACCCATGAGCGTATTCAATAGAGAGCAAGTGCTGCTTGAAAAACTCTCCATAAGGAGTGGTGTCCATTTTGGGGGCCCCGGCCAGGCGCTTTTCCAGTCTCCAACTTATTGCCCAGTCCGAGGCATCAATGGTGGCACGTCCAATTCGATACTGCCGCCGTTGGAGGAAAGAGCGCATGCCGTCGCGCTTCTCAGCCGTCTCGCCTTCTTGAAGTAGGGGAAACGGAACAAGCGGGTGAAGTGTGTGTAGCCGTGAATCAAAGGTTCGTTTTTCAAGACATCAGATTCAAAGTTCGCGAGCTTAATGTCGGCGTCGTTGAAAAACAGGTGCGAGTAGGAATGGTTGCCGACAGCGTGGACACACCGGTCCCAGGCGGCCACCAGACTGCGGCCATCCTCGCTGTCCACCCTCTTGCCGGTCACAAATAGAACGGTTTTGGTGTGGTACTTGGAGAGCGCCGCCAGCATGCGCGTGTTAATTTCTTGCCACGGCAGACCTCCGCAGATATCTGTTTTCGGATCATCGAAGGTGAATGCGATTTCGGGCTGTTCGGTTTTTGCCCATGCTGATGTTGCTCTGATCGTTGGAGCGAGAATAGCGCCACACTTGATGAACTCTCTGCGGTTCATTTGCCGCATGGTAACGCAAGTATCGGTTGTTGCAAAATCCCGATATTGTTTATGGAATCATTACACCCAAAATTCCACCCTCAGTGTGCTTAGGACGGGTCTCATTCAGCACTAAAACGGGTTGGGGTTTTTACTTTCGGCAGGAGTTGACGACATTCGCGGCTTGTTCGTCGCTGGACCCTGGATCGGCGTAGATCAGAATCGGCTCCATTCAGAGAAACAGTAAAAATCTGAACTTCGCGGCCTTATGTCCCCCGCCGATCCTCTGACACTGTTCGTCTTCGATGAGTCCAGCCTCCTCATCACCGTATGAGGAGCAGTTCTTCCACGATTGAGATGCGAAAGATCGCAGATTGGTAGGACCTCAAAACGATATGTCTCAATCAGAAAATGAATTATTTCGTCTGTGCTAGTATGCGGTGTCTCGGGGTATCCCGCAGTCGTGTCACGCGCGAGTGAGTTTCGATTGTTATGAGTGATAATCAACAGCCAGCCTTGACTCTGTTCGCGATTGGCCTGCTTGGACTAGGCGTGCTCGCTTTCATCTACGGCGACTTTGCTTTGGTGTGGCAGCCCGTGCCTGCGTGGCTACCGGCGCGGCCTGCGGTGGCCTACGCGTCCGGCGTTCTCATGTTTGTTTTGGCGGCTGGACTCTTGATCCCAGCGAGCCGGACTTGGACCGTGTGTGTGCTGTTTCCGTATCTCATCCTGTGGGCCTTGCTCAAAGTGCCGGATGTTGTGACAAATCCGCGAGTAGAGGGTTCCTGGCTCGGCCTCGGTGAACTCACTCTGCTGCTCTCCGGTGGATGGACACTCTTTGCGCGCTTGGGCAACGTTCCGCAGGGATCGCCACTTGGCTTTCTTTCCGGCGACCGCGGAGCGCGCATGGCGCGAGTCCTGTTCGCTCTTTCGATCGTGCCGATCGGCCTCTCTCATGTGGTATACGTAGACGCTACCGCCGGCTACGTGCCCCATTGGTTCCCCTTCCGCAAGGGCTGGGCCTATCTCACCGGAGCGGGACAGATTGCCAGCGGCCTCGGCGTCTTGTTCAACGTACTCCCGCGCGTGGCCGCCTGGGCTGAAACTGGACAAATCACGCTCTACACGCTGTTAGTGTGGCTGCCAGCGATCGTGGCCGCTCGCACGCGGCTGAATTGGACGGCCTTCTTCATTTCCTGGATATTCGGAGCGGCTGCCTGGGCGGTGGCGCAGAATATACCGGCGAAACGCGGCGCGTGAGTGGGGGCCCCACTGATTGCTGCGCGCCGCGGCGGAAATTGCAGACGCGCGAGTGGCGCCTGGGCGATTTCTGCCCGTGAACACCCGTCCCCTCAGCGGGTTCCGAATGGAAAGAGTCAGGCTCCCCTACTGTTTTACTCACGCCTGCACGACTTGGCCTGGCTGCCGAATCGCTCTCTCATTTGATAATTGCTTAACATCGCCATAGATGGGTTGAGAAGGTCGACCCCCGGGGCGCCCTTGACAGCCCTGTAAGTCACCATCGGACGTCTATGCTAACGTCAGAAAACAAATCTCGGAAAACAAATCAAGGAGGGCCGCCACGTCGGCCTTGACTTTTATGACCTTCTCACACTCATCAACCGGGAGTCGAACCTTTTTCCTCTTCCTCACCTGCGCTATCGCATGATTTCTTTCATTACCTTTTGTCCTCTAGGGCGTATAGAGTTCCGCGTCGGCACCGCCCACAGCCAGCACCTGTCCATTTGAAAGCAGGGTCAGGGTATGGCTTCCCGCTTGATGCAGGCGGCCAGTGGAGGTCCACCGGTTCGTGGAGGGATCGTAGAGATCACAGTTCGTTTCGGGATAGGAATGGCCACTGTATCGGTCACTGCCTCCGCCGAGCAAAGCCTTTCCGTTGGCAAGCAGAACCAGATGCGCGACGGTAAGTCCGGTGTAACAATTGCCCATCGTTTCCGTCCAAACGTTGGTGACCGGGTTGTAGAACTCGCCAGCGTAACAGGCAAAAAGGTCTCCGTAAATGAGCACGTTACCGTTGGCCAAGAGCGCCGCGGCGAGGCTGAGGTGTTCCGGTTCCTTCATGTTCGAGGTGAGCGACCACCTCCCGGCGGACGGACTATAGAGTTCATTCCCGAGCAGAGCTCGGCCATCCTGGAGCAGTGTCATCGGTGAAACCAGACTTGCGTTCATGCTGCCGGTAGTTTTCCAAGTACCGCTGGACGGATTGTAGAGTTCAGCACTTGCCCCCGGGGAGGCGCCACCGCTGTAGCCCCAACAGATATCACCGCCTGCAACCAGGACTTCGCCAGTTTGAAGCAGCGCCGCTCCTTGTGAAAAACGCGCGGTGTTCATGTTGCCGGTCGTTCGCCATTGACCGGTGGCAGGGTTGTACAGCTCGGCGGTCGCCAGGCATGGTGCCTGGGGGTTAAGGACACCGCTGCCGCCCACTACCAGCACTTCTCCATTGGGCAGAAGCGTGGCAGTGTGGTTGATGCGAGCATTGGCCATGGACCCGACGGTAGTCCACTGACCAGTAGCCGGGTTATACAATCCAGCGCTGGCCAGGATTGTTCCACTCGAAGTCTCTCCTCCCGCCACCAGCACCTGACCGCTCGGAAGTAGTGTCGCGGTGTGTCCGAGGCGCCCGGTATTCAAGCTACCCGTGGTCATCCAAGTTCCGGAGGCTTGGGCCAGGACTGTGCTTGCCGCCAGTCCGACCACGAGCAACCCCAGCAGCGTAAGCTTTGGAATCGGTGTGAGACTTTCTACCTCTGTGCGGATCATTGGAACCTCGCTTTCATCGATGCTTTAAGCGATCAGACTGCCGAACGGCAGCATTGAGAAACTACGGACGACGTAATCGAGGGCTGAAACTGTACCAATGGTTAGCGTGCGGGATGTCTCCGGACTGCAATTAAGTTGTCAATTCTACCGACACTCGGGAGACCTAAGAGAAGTAGGCGACTCGTACGAATTGCGAAATATCACGCCACTAGCTTAGCTAGAGGTAGCGCCGTCTCTAGAGGTGTAATAGTATTCGTCGGCTTTGAAAGGAGCCTCGGTGAAGCGCATCAACGTTGTGGTTGCGGTCGCATTGGCTGTGGGCGTGATGCTGGGCGTAGTGGGAAGCCGGATGTTGAGTGCGCAAGAGAATTTGAAAGCTGGCAAGATTCTACAGCGGACAGAACTGAAGGGCGCGCCGGGATGGGAAGCGATCCTGGTCGAGCGCATCCTTCCGGGAGGCGCGGGGAGCGGGAAGCACACCCAAGGCGGAAATGAGATCGTGTATGTCCAGGAAGGCTCGATCGCCTTTGAGGCTCAGGGCAAACCGGCCGTGACCCTGAAGCCCTGCGAGGCCTTCACTACCACCACGGGCGAAGTCCACAATGTGAAAAATGCCAGCAGCAGCGCACCCGCGAAAGCGTTGGCCTTCTACGTGGAGAAGAAGAGTACCCAGCTCGAGGATCTCTTGGTTCCAGCGAAATAACACTGTGGGCTGTCCGACAGGAAAGCCGTTGGAGGGATAGGTGTGCCTGTTTCGCTAGGTGGTTGGGGATACCTCGGGTGCTTGACGTAAACCGCGATTTAGCTCATTTACGGGTCAATGAGCTGGTTACAACAATCGGGGTCAACTTCCAGATTGCCGCTGATCAGAAACACATTTAGGACTTAGTTCGTCAAGCCGACGCGGCGAAGCAGGTTTTGAAAACGAACGTCGGAACGGAGGTTATCGATTCGCGGGTCGGGTTTTAAAACCCCGGCAACATCCAAAGACTTATCGTGGTACGCCGCCTCAAGCAGTTCGAAGGCTTTGTCCTTATTGCCCAGCCCGGCGTAAATGGTTGCCGCGAGGTACGGTGAAGCCTGACCTTGCTTGGATCTTTGCAGCAACCCGCGAAGAATCTTTTCTGCTTCAACTTTATTTCCGATCGCGGCGTAGGCATGTCCGAGAGAAGCCATCGCATTAAAATTCCCATTCGACAACTCAACAGCTCTTTGATACTCCGCGATGGCCTCCGGCAGTTGGCCCAAGCCTTCATAACCCGCGCCCAGGCTGGAGTGTACCATCCAATTATTGGGATTCGAGGCGGCCTCTCTGACTCCAGTTTCGACCAGTCGCGGCCAATCTCGCAGCTGGAAATAAGCTGCCAACTCAACTCCGGTGGAGGGGTCGACTGCCTTGCTTTTCTCAACTTCCGCCAGCGCCTCGGAGCGTCGCCCCATGAACGCGAGAAACTCGGCGCGATCCTCGTGCGCACAGCTGTAGCTCGGCGCTAGACTGAGAGACTGATTGAATGCCCGGTCGGCAGCGTTCCAGTCAAAATCGGCATGCAAATTCAATTCGCCCAGCACGTCGTAGGCTTCGTTGTTATTTGCATCCAACTCTAGAGCTTTGCGGTCCGCTTCTTTGGCGAGCTTATAGCCTTCCTCCGCCGAGAGCTGCCCTTGTCCGAACCATACGAGATAGAGATACGCATTGGCCAAGCCGGAATAGGCACGCGAGAAGTTGGGATCCCTTCGAATCGCCTCCGCGAAATACTCTTTGGCCTTATTCAGCGGCTCCGGCACCGTGATGTCGCTGTTATAGAGGTAGTAGCTTCCCTTCAAGTAGGCGTCGTAAGCTTGCGCATCCACCGGGGGCGCCGAGTCGAACTGAGTCTGCAGGTCGGGAGTCAGCTGGGCGCGAACTTGCCGGGCGATGGCGCCGGCCACCTCGCTCTGCATTCGGAGCGCATCGCCAAGTTCGCGCTCATAGGTTTCGGCCCAGAGATGTTGATCTTTAGGGGCATGAATTAATTGGGCGGTGATTCGAACTCTTGATCCTTCACGGTTGACCGATCCTTCGACGATCCCATCCACGTTCAATTCATGCGCGATCTGGGGAAGGCTCTTGTTCGTGTGCTTGTAAAGGGTAACGGTAGTGCGGGATATGACGCGCAGTGTGCCCACCTTGGCGAGATTGGTGATCAGTTCATCCGTTAAGGCATCGGCGAAGTAGTCCTGGGAGGGATCGCCGGACAGGTTTTCAAGCGGCAGCACGGCGATCGAGCGAATTGGCGGAGCGGCGTTAGTGTGACGCGAAAACGTCGGCACGAGCCACAGCGCGAGCGCAACGGCAACAACGACAAGGGCAAAAGCCAGATACGGGCGCGACTTCGTTTGCCTTACATCTATCGGTACTCCGCCGGTTTTATCGCTTCCTGCTTCGACCACCCGGAGCCGCTGAACGTCTCCATCTGCTTCGATTACCGGTGCAATGAAACGATATCCTCTGCCCGTAACCGTTTGGATGAATCGCGGTTTTTCCGGGTCGTCATTCAGGACTTGACGAATCTTGCGGATCGCGCCGTTTATGCTGTTATCGGTATCGACAAAAACGCCCTTGCCCCAAATCTTTTCGACAATCTCCTCCCGCCTGACCAGTTCCCCGCGCAGTTCTAGCAACAGATCCAGGATTCGAAACGGAGTAGGTTCCAGCTTGAGTGGCACACCACAGCGGCGCAGCTCGTAGGCCCGCAGGTCGAACTCGAAGTCCTCTCCAAACTTCAGCAACTGCCGGATTGGGACTGGCTTGGTAGCCACTGCATATCCCCCACAAAGTGGCGACAATTCTACCCCCAAATCTCGATTTCGCAGCATCCTGCCTGTTATCTATTACTTACAAGGACATAAAAAATTAAGACGGCCAACAGGTCTCCGCTATTGAGTGCCGGAGTCGCCTCCCCCAATATGCGTGGCGTTTTCCGCGACGCTCGAATCGCCGCCCGAAAAAGGAGAACTGCGATGAAAACATCTGTATTGAAGATTGGCTTAGCCATTGGCTCTCTCGTATTCGTCGGTGCCGCTGCGATGCAGCCGTCGGATGGTCCTCCTGCGAGAGTGGCGCAAGTCGTTGCCCTGGATGAATGCGACCCCACCACATTCAACGCGGCCATTGGGCCAGACTTTTGCAAGAACGTCTCCCTAGCCGTGCTTGGTTACGCTACTACGATTCAGGATCTGTTTGCGCAGGCAGCGGCTGGAACCCCCAACCCGAACTGGGACTTTGAACCTGATACGCTCCACATCAGCAAGGGGACCGTGGTCTCCGTGGTTGATCAGGGCGGCGAGCCTCACACTTTCACGGAGGTAAAGCAATATGGCGGAGGGTTCATCGCAGGTCTCAACTCAGGCCAGACGCCCGCTCCAGAGTGCGCCGCCGGCTTTTCTGACGTAGCCGTGGCCCGGACGCGAATCATCCAGGGCAGCACCTCCCTGGTCACAGGCCTGTCGAAGGGCACTCATTACTTTCAATGCTGCATTCATCCGTGGATGCGAGTAAAAGTCGAGGTCCAATGAGATGACTCTGGTTTGCCGCTGCCTCTTCTTTCAGGACAACGTTCCAGCTCGCCGCACTTTCAGCGTTGGCCGACAAGGAGATTTTCCATAGGTCGGAATGACCGGTGCCTTGACCGCTGCATTGCTGACCCACGATCTGAATGACTTTTCGATCGTGCTCCATAAGCTGCAATCTCGGCATAACGCTGCCGATTGTCGGTCGATACTTAGGGGCTCAAAGCTCTTGTTCTGCACGTCGTCATCT
>Ga0210405_10000612_pt1 | contig 46484 bp, 37 predicted proteins | sample IncBWH11MmetaG_FD_155492 | JGI IMG/M metagenome (GOLD analysis project Ga0210405, IMG submission 155492) | Forest soil microbial communities from Barre Woods Harvard Forest LTER site, Petersham, Massachusetts, United States - Inc-BW-H-11-M | ecosystem: Environmental > Terrestrial > Soil >... | reverse complement strand
GCAGGACCACTGCGCAAGAGCGGGTAGTTAGCGTCATCCTTGCTCGCCACCATCCACCCTTCAAATAGCGCAGCAGCGAGTTGTGGCCTCCTTGAATACTGCGTCAATCCCTGTCTAAATCTCTTCCTCTCGTCTGGCAGCTCGACATGAGCCGTTCTGCACAGTATTGCCAGGGCAGGTGAGCGAACCTATTACCGGTAAGCAAATCGAGGCGAAGGAATGTTGTTAGCCAGCAAGGTCGCGTGGGCCGGCATTGTGTTCCTACTGCTGGCGACCGGGATCTCGGGACCACGCACGATGCCGCTCACTTCAGGAGTGGACATCAGCAACGCAGGGCCAGCGGTCCCGCATCCGAACGATGTAATGAGCATGCAGCAAACTCTGCTGGACAAAGGACACTACCGCGGGAAAGTGGATGGCGTGTTCGGTCTGCGGACTCGCGCCAGTATTCGCGCGTTTCAGAAGGCTGAGAGTCTGCCAGTCACAGGCCATCTTGATAAAGAGACGGCCGGCAGGCTCGGAGTCAGACCTGAGGTTCGCCAGGAGACCCGCTTCGTTACCACGCAAGACAAGCCTCCGGCAGGGACAAAGTGGGTCAAAGGTTCGGGGCCTGCCCGCAAGACACCACAGACGCCAGTCAAGAAATGGACCACTCCTCAAAACTGACTGGAGACCACGAGAAGGCCCTTCCACCCCGAAGACGAAAAACGGTCGGCAGTTCCGCGTGAGCATATTTGCTCAGACCTCCTCACACCTGATTTGCTAAGGTCGAAATTGACCTGATGCGCCCAGCTATCTACGCGGATCTGCGCGAGTGTAAACACAGCGCGAACCAGATGCTGGCGCACAGGCAATGGAAGAGAGGCTGTTCAATGAAGAAGATCATGTTTGTACTTGCGATGTTTGCTCTCGGCACGCTGTGCTGGGCTGGGTCGGCACGGGAAGACGCCACCGATCGGCTGGACAACGCAACGACAGTGTTACACGAAATTATGGGAATGCCTGACAAGGGAATTCCGGAAGAAGTGTTGGAACACGCCAAGTGCATCGCCGTTGTGCCGCACATGGTCAAAGGCGGGTTTGTGTTCGGTGGTAAGGGAGGCAAAGGCGTAGCCACCTGCCGCACGGCGAATGGCTGGAGCGCGCCGGCGTTCATCACCATTTCGGGCGGAAGTTGGGGTCTGCAGATCGGTGTAGAAGCGGTGGACGTGGTACTGGTCATTCAGAATGAAAAGGGGATGCAAAAGCTGCTCGAGAGTAATTTCCAGGTTGGAGCGGATGCTTCGGCAGCGGCAGGTCCAGTTGGACGGCACGCCGAGGCCGGTACGGATTGGAAGATGGATACAGAGATCCTGACCTACTCCCGTGCCAAGGGCATATTCGCTGGGCTCACGTTAGAGGGTGCATCGATCCGGCAAGACAAGGATTCCCGGCACGCGATTTATGGGCGCAATGCCACAACTCGGGCGTTGCTCTTGGGCAAGGTGACAGTTCCAGCAGTAGCCCAGCCCTTCCTTGCAGAAGTTCGCGGAGCGAAAGCGCAAGCGGTAGCCGAAGGCAGAGCTGAAGAGAAAGCTAAAGAGAACAACAAGAAGTAGGAGTGCTCAGAATTGGACTGCCGCTGCTTTTCATTCTGCCATTTTCGGACGTTGAAGTGGCGGCACATCCCATCACAACCCTGGCGTCCCGTTCGGCGGAGCAATTCACCTGCGGACGTTTGGAAACGATTCATTTTCGGGTGCGCCCCGTACATCAGCACAGGAGGTTGATATGCTTTGGACGATTTTCGTTGCTCTCATAATTTTGTGGCTTCTGGGTTTCACTCTGCATATCGGTGGGGGCCTAATCCACTTGCTTCTGGTTGTAGGACTGATAGTTCTGGTCATCAACCTGGTGGGCGGACGGCGAAGCGCGATTTGAAGAAGGCAGATAGGTTTGCTGGCCCCGGAGGCACCGGTGTATGGCCGCTGTTATGACGGTCATACATTCTGCTTAACCTCATTTCTTGTCGCAGGTCCTGGGCTTCCCAGTCCCTTCACGAAAGAAGCTAAGACGGTAGCGAACCCAACCACTCAACCAGTCAGATCTCTCGAAGGAGAATCGATGTCAAAAACTTGGGAGCATTACCATCACGCTGCCCGTCACCATGAGCAAGCGGCCTACCATTATAAGAAGGCGGCGAAATACGACCAGGCCGAGGAGCACGAAAAAGCTGCGCACCACGCATACCTTGCCCATGGACACAATCAACATGCAATTCATCACGACGTCGAGGCTGCGAAACTGCACGCCGAGCAGTGCGGCAAGCTGGCAACGCCTGCATCAGAGCAAGGAGCCAAGAAGAGCGCCGCTTAAGAGAGGCTTATTGCGCATGGATAGGCTTCAAATGGTGGGCCGTGTCTCCGAGGTCGAGGTTTACCACAAATACAGAACACATTAACGATGGCTCGCAAACCCATGAGGAGGGTGCCATGTCACAAACCCTAGTTGAAAAAGCGGATGAACACATTGCCGAATCAGCTCACCAGACATCTCGTGCAACCAGCGCGGTTGCCGATGCAATAGAGGACGGACTGGGTGTAGTGAGGCGTGCCGCAAAGCGTGGCAGCGATGCTGCTGAAGAATTCTTGGATGACACGACTCAGCGCATCCGGCGACACCCGGTACTGACTGTTGCGACGACTTTTGTGGCGTGCTTCACCGCAGGGGCGCTCATCGGATCGATGATGAAACGAAGGTAGACTGGATGTCGGTCGCTCCACGAGGTGTATATAAAGGTCGCTTATGCTGATCCGTCGCGGGACAACTCTAATAGCGGTGGGAATCGCCGTGATATGTTTTCTCACACTCATTTTCGTCGTACCCGCTCTCATTAACCTGGATCGCTACCGACCCAAGGTGATTTCCTATCTCCAAGAAAAAACTGGAAAGCAAGTTGAAATCGGTCGGCTGGCCCTCACATTTTTTCCTGTAACGATTCACGTTGATCATATCGGCATTAAGAATCCTCCGATATTTCCGGCTGGCTATGTTGTTCAGGTGACGCGGATCGATGCCGAACTTAGCGTCGGAGCGCTCCTGCATCGGCACGTGGTCATCAAGTCCCTTGTAATGGAGGACGCGGTCTTGAATCTGACTTCGGATCCCGATGGCCCGTGGAACTTCGAGAACCCTCAATCAAAACTTTCCGCGAATACCTTTCTGCTCGGCCCCATCTCGAGCGTTAAAGTTAGGCGGGCAACGGTGATTGCGTCGAATCTCTTGCCCTCGGATGCGGCGGGTCCAATTTTCTTCGAAGCTCACGACATCTCCTGCGATCTGGAGCAGGTGAACCTGGCCGGGATTATCGATCCTTCTTCTTCCTCGATGGACGGCCAAGGCAGCCTGAAGGCAGATCTTCTGCGCTTCGGCGCCATCGAGGCAAGAAATCTGGACTCCAAACTGCGGTTGGAGTCGAGGCATGTCTTCCTTACGGACGTCAAAGCGGAAATTTATGGCGGGAGTGCCGTGGGTGGCCTCTCCTTCGACTTGTCGGCGAAGAACACAACCTTCAAGACCAATGGACGATTGAGCGGAATCAATCTGGCTCAACTCCTGGCGGCCTTCCCAAACGGCGGTGGAAAGATGACCGGAAAAATGGAAGGAGACATGAGGTTAGAGGGAGAAATCGCACACTCGCTACGTCCGCTGGCGGGAATCCGCGGAACCGGCCATCTGACGGTGCGTAACGGGCAGGTGCCTAGTCTCAAGCTCAACGCGAATTTGATGAAGTTGGCGCACTTCAACGATCTTGGCCCAGCCAAGAACGATCCTTCCTCATTCAACTTGATAACAACGGATCTGGAGCTGCGCGATCAGCGGATTTCGAGCAGGGCGATAGACATTGACGGCTACGGGGTCGATGTGGACGGGTCGGGCACCATGAGCATCTCAGGCTCGGACGCGTTGAACTATCGCGGGCTGGCCGAGATTACGACCAAGGAGAGCTTCTTCACCAACACCATCGCCCGGATGTCCGGAGCCACACTAAAAGACGGTAAATTGCAGTTTCCATTTCGGATCGGTGGAACGATCGATAGCCCAGTATTCTCCAAGGGCAAGGGCGATAAGGACGTAGACGCCGTGCAAAATCATCGGTGAGCGACGCGGAACCATCTTGTTAGCCGCTTGGCTCGGCACCCTACGCGCTCTTCCAAAGGCAACTGAGTCTCTGAACGGCAGACACCCGGTTCCGGAAAATTGGATCCGTCTGCATGTGGTAGACGGCCATCGGATTGCCGCGCAGGACATTGGTCGGCTGCCCAATCATCATTCAATCCCATCAACAAGGAGTGTTCGCCATCTGATCCGGCAGGAGTTCCAGGCCCTTTCTGAATTTTCGCGATATGAGAACAGGCAGCCAACTCAAAAATCGTCCGCGAGCTGAGGAGATTGAGGCGGATTGGCGTTTGGCTGGTCCTTCGCTGTCTTCGATTCTTGTCGTCCTGAGCGCAATGTTTGGCCTTCGGAAAACGCATCAATACGCGGAAATACGTTTCGGCGCCAAAAGCTGCGCAAACGTGCGAATAACGGTACGGGATCGGTGGCCTTTTTGGATCTCTGGAGCTCAAACCAGCGGAGGTAGTTGCGGACGACGCTGCTCATCGTCATTTGCATCGCCGCCGAGAAGTTGCGCTCTGCCATTTGTTGTTGTTGTTCAGGAGACTGCAATATCTGAACGAGTTTGTCCGCGAGATCCACGGCATCCCCGACTTTGTAGAAATTGATCGCCATATCCTCGTCCGCGGCCATATCGCGAAAATCGGCGATATCAGCACACACGATCGGAACTCCGTACTCACAAGCCTGATGGGCCGGACCACTGGACCCGGTTGCGGAATCGTACGGCATAACCACGACCGTGGATGTCTGGAAAAGGTCAGGAATTGCGTCTTCTGGAACGTATCCGCGGAACTCGACACCCGAGCCCGGGCTAAGTGACTCGCGCATCGACTCCCAATACCTCGGTTTCGTGTGATGATTGGCGCCCGCGATGATCAGTTTGGCATTCGGCACTTTCCTCAAAACAGCGGGAAAAGCGTCCATCAGAGTCTCCAGCCGTTTGTACGTTCCCCAGTGTCCAATGGCCAGAATTCGCTGTTCCGGATTGTTCCGCTTGGTGAAGTCCGGAGGGTTAGGAGAAGGTGCGAACGTCCCGTGCGTACTTAACAGGACGTTTTGAGCGGAGTACTTCTCAACCAGAGTACGCCGATACCCTGAGAGTAATACGGACACCGAATTTGCCTTTAGCAAGGTTCTGGTGGCCATCTCCGAGGCTAAACGAAACATTCTTACCTGGCGCACCCCAGCGGTGGCAAGATCCACATGTTCAATGATGTGGTGGAGCGTGATATGAGTGTAGTAGCCGAGAGCTCGACAAAGAGCCGGTGCAGACAACCCTGCAAAGGCTGCAAATGGGTGTTCTGGCGTGCCAAAACTCGAGAATACGAGGTTGAACCACACCACATCCGGCTTCAATTTACGGATGGTGTTTAACAACCGCACTGGAGTTGCAACGCTGTTAAATTTCCAGCAGCGGATTACGTTGAAGCCTGGAGGTTCCGGCCGTTGTGGACCGTTTAACGACTCTCCGTTTTCGTCCGTAGCGAATTCATAGTCGGTCAGTTCGTCTGCGAGAATGGTCAGACTGATGTCTGGATTGCGCTGTATTTCTCCCGCGAGGTAGAACGCATACTCATTCAGCTGGCGCGCGCTGGGTGGAAAGGTCGCAACTAGACAAATCTTCATCTAATTCCAATTTAAAACAAGCTGATGCTTAAGTAAGGTCTAAATTGCTCATTCGCCCCACCTGCGAAATTAGAAAAAGTCTCCTGTTGCATACCGGCCGAAAACCGAATCGGGTATTGAAGGTCAACTTCCCTGCCATCGTCCTTAAACGCGCGGTGGACTGGCATTGCATAGGAGATGGCGAAGCCGCTCTGGACGGCGTCGTAAACGTGCGCACCCATATTCCGGGAATAGGCGACTGACGCCTGCACGCTCCAGTTGCGCGTTGCGGCAAACTGAACGCTTCCAGCCGGGCGCAGGGCCTGAGCAATCGCGTAGTTGTATCCCGAGATACGCCAAGCCCGGAGGTGTTCTGCGACGACGGTGAAGTTGAGCCGACGGGAAATCTGTTGCTGGACGCCGAGATAAGCAGAGGTGTAGTAATTCTCGCTGATGACGGGAGTGAACTGCTGGTCCGAAGCTCCCCATCCGGTCACCAAGGCAGTTTTTCCCCACGGTCGCCCGACGCGGAAATTGAGCGCGCCGGCCAGTTCCCGAGAATGTTGCCGGCTCTCCGTAAATGGTCCAGTCTCACGAATAGCAAAGCCGCTCACTGAAACCATGTTGAAGAATGAGGTGGTAGACATGTAGATGAACTGCCGAAAAAGGTTCTGATTCATTTGCACTGGAGACAAGGAATCGCGGCGGATCGTTTCCTGAACACCGGTGCTGAAGGTCAATACATTGGTGCCTACATGCAGGGTAGGACTCAGCCCAAAGTTAAACGAGTAATCGGTCGTATTGCGATTGACGATCGATTCTTCACTAGGCAACGATATTTGTCCGCGGGCGTTCCGTACCTGAAAGAATCCACTCGCGTTGGGCAAGTCGCCGAGGTGGAGATGATACGCGCCGGTCCATTGCGTCTGGACGGAGGAACGTGGCGGAGGAAGTAGTCCCGCGCTGCCTGTCGACGGATTTGGGACGTCCAGCTTCGCGTCTAGAACGTAGATCGTCGTATCTTCGAAGATAGGAGTCACGGAAAAATCTGAGAGGAAGCTTGCTCGATGGTTGATCCTTAGTCCTTCGTTCGCTCCGGCCTGGAGCAGTTCCTGCTCCGCCGTTTGGTGTTCACCTGCGGCGTCGGCAGCCTGGGCAAAAGCAGTGAGCGCCTGAGCGTTTTGGTGTTCCTGACGAAGCACGTTGGCTTTGGCTAACAGATACTGATAACCAGGTTCGCTATCGGATGAACTGCTGAACAAGGAGAGCTGGTCCTTCGCCCTGGCCGTGTCCCCTAGCGCCAGATAGCTGTCGGCCATACCGATGCGCACGGATGTCTCGGGTGCACCTGCTGCCAGAGCACGTTTCAGGTACGCCTGCGCCAGTTCGTAATCATGCATGCCGAGGAATACGTCTGCGGCCTCCATCAGTTGCTCGCCGGTAGCTGGTAGCGTCTCGTCTGTTTGACCCTCCATTAGGGCCAATGCAATCTGCCGATGCGCGTCGTCTCTTTGACCTTCGCCCGCCATCAGTCGCGCAATCGCCAGCCTTACACTGATGCGATCGCAGTCTGGTATTGCGAGCGCTCTTGCAAACCGTTCCATGGCGGCCTTCTGGTCTCGCAGCAGACTCAAAGCCTGCCCCGTTGAGACGAGCACTTGGCTTTCTACCGGCTTCTTATGGGAAGTCATGAGCTGCGTTGGTTGTGGGGGGTGCTCTGCCCGTTGCACATAAAGCAGCGTTTGCTCTCGATCCTGTTGTTGGGCATAGACGCGTGCAAGCTGCGCGTAGATGACATCGTTGTCGGGAGAAAGCTTCTGCGCAACCAGCAGCTCCTCGATCGCTTCCGGGTACAGCCGCTGCCCATACAACGTGTCACCCAATGCGAGGTGAAGGTCCCCGTCATTTGGCGCATACTTCAACGCGGCGCGATACTCGCCGGCGGATTTCACCAACATTCCGTTTTGCCCATAGGCGGTTGCCCGAATCAGGTGTATGGGCATCGAGTCGCCCATTTCTTCCTGCGCGAGTTGCACTTGTTGCAGGGCTAAGCGAGGGCGGTGCAGATCAAGGCTGGCATAAGCGAGTCCCAGATGCGCTTCGCCATTCTTCGGTTCTCGTTTGAGGGCGGATTCGAAATCGGAAGCAGCGGCTTCCGGTTGCCGGAGGTCGTGCCACACATATCCACGATTCACGTATGCCGTAACAATCTCGGGATCTCGTTCCAGAGCACGGCTAAAGTCCTTTTGCGCCTGATCGAGCTGCCCAGCATGCTTGTGCGCATAACCAGCGAGCAGCGGAATGTTGGGCTCCTTGGAAAGCACGGTGTCGTACTGCGAAGTCAATTGCAGAAGATCGTCGTATTGTTGGAGGTACAGCAGATCGTACGCAAGATAGACCACCACATCCCTGTCCATGGGGAGTTTCTTGATCGCTTCTCGGCCAACATCCGCAGATTGCTGATACTCGCCCATGAACCTCAGGTACCTCTCCTTTTCTCTCATGAGGTGAGGTTCCTGCTGCATTTCGTTCGTGGCGCGGCTCAACCACTCAGCAGCCTTCGGCAAGTTGTGCGTTTCGATGGCTGCGTTCATCCCTCCGGACACGACCAGACTATTCTTTGGGGCCAATTCATAACCCTTGACGTAAGCAGCTTCTGCTCTCGAAAAGTCTCGCCGCGCCACGTACATGTCGCCCAACGCAAGATGGGGCACGTACAACGCAGGATAAGCTGCTGCCAGCCGCTGAAAATAGTTCTCGGCGTCCTGGTCGCGTCCGGCGTTGCGGGAGGCATAGCCGAGAGAGATAAGAGCGGACCGGTTCACTGGATCGATCACGAGGATTCTTTTATAAACGGCCAGTGCGTCGTCAGTACGGCCGAGTCTAGCCAGCAGATCTCCATCGAGTTGCAAACTGTTGGGATCCAGGGCATTGATCGACAGCGCCTCGTTGATGTCGCTGCTAGCGCCATCAAGGTCGCCGGTGTTCATTTTGATTGAACTTCTCAGGCGCAGGAATTGCGGTCTGCTTGCGCCATGGTCGTCCAACCCGCTGATCTGCCCCTGCGCAATTTGAAGATGGCTGTGAGCGGCACCTGCATCTCCCACACTCTGATACAGTGCTGCCAGATTCATGTGCAGCTGAATGCCGTACAGAGGCCCCTCGACGGGGCTCTGGGGCAAATGGACTAAAGCAGCGTTATATTCGCGAACAGCGTCTTCGGGGCGTTCCTGAAGTCGGGCAATTTCCCCGAGGATGGCGTGCAACCGATAGTGTTCCGCATCGAGAGCTGTGGCCTGCTGGACAAAAGGTCCCGCACCTTCAACGGAACCAACCGCCACTTCGGCCTGCGCGGCGGAGAGCTGCAAACCTAGATCGTGCGGCGCGGCATTGGCGGCGTGCGCGTACAGTTTCGTGGCTTCATCTTGCTGGCCATTCAGCTGATACGTGTACGCGAGCTCGGCTTGCACGTCGGGTTTCGAGCTGCGGAGAGAATTAAGAGCTGAGATGGCTGCCGGATAATCTCCAGTCTCGCGATAGTAACCCGCTAACGTTCGCTGAACATCTGGATTATCCGGGGCATGTCGTCTGGCCAACTCAAGGTAACGGTTTGCCCGACCGAGTTCGTTCTGACGTTTGTACGCCAGCGCCATCAGCAGCTCCGAGCGCGCGCCGGGCTGAATCTGCTCCGCTCGCCCCAGCACATCGAGTGCGTCAGCGTTCTCTCCAGATCGCAGCAGAAGCTCTCCCAGCAAAACCGCATCGTTGATTCGTTTTGGCTCCGCTGAAAGCACTTGGTTCAGAAGACGCTCGGCCTCGGCAGTCCGACCCATCGTGCTGTAGGTCTGAGCGAGCCCAGAGAGCCCGTCGAGCGCGGAGGGACGCAGGCGAAGACCTCGACTGTACGCATCCGCCGACAGTTGCAGTTTCCCGTTGAGCCGCGCGGCATATCCCAGAAGGAACCAGAGCTGGGCTTCGCTTGGCGTTGCCTGCGCAGCACGCTGCGCATAGTCCACCGCAATCGCGTAATTCCCGTCTTTCAGGGCCAATTCCACAGCTCCTGCAAGACGTGCGTTTTGAATATTCGATCCCCAGCCTAGTGACTTATTCGGAGATGACGTTTGACCGGTATTGGCTGTGGGCGTTTCAGGAGTGCCCTTCCCCACCTTATAAGTCTGCGCTCGGAGAGAGCAGACAAACGCGACGACGAGAACTGACACACGTACGGTCTTCAAACATCCCAACGCGGAACTCAAAGGGTTACCACCGGATCAGTTGATTGCAAGGCTCTTCGATTCGGGAAGAGCTCTCCGCGTTGGCTGGACCTGCCTGGACATTGTTTTCCATTCCCCCGAATAGCGCCGCCCGACGATACAACCCGGATTGACGGGCTCGAATCCAAGACCGACTAACCGAAAGGGAGCTGTGCAAAGAGCTGAGTCCGTCGCGACCACACCACAGCCGATTCCGTTGAGCCTGATCTTTCTGGCGGCCCTTGTTGTCCACTTGCCGTTACTGCTCATGAAGTTGCCGCTGAAGTCGTACGACGCGAATTTCCATATCTTCTTCGCATCACATTACCTGCACAATTGGTTCGATCCCTGGAACCCTAAGTGGTATGCGGGTTTTTCGCAAACCACCTATCCTCCCTTGCCACAGCAATGGCTGGCGTTGTTGTCCCGCCTCATCGGGTTGGACATGGCGTATATGGCGATTCAGTTTGGCGCCATTTTGCTTCTCGCATTGGGCGTCTATCGTTTTTCGTTGCTTTGGGTGGACCGGCGTTCGGCTGCCTTCGCCGCGCTAGCCAGTATCTTTCTCGGCGCAGAGTGCTTTCTGATCTATTCTGCGGGTCAGTTGTCTACCACATTTGCCGCGCCCCTTTATTTGAACGCGCTGCCTTACCTCTTCCAGTGGGTCCGGCACGGTAAATGGCGGTCTTTTCTCAAAGGCGGAGCACTCTTCGTAGCTGCTGCTGCTGCCCATCACGCTACGCTGCTCTTTGGGTCTTTCTTGTTCGCACTGCCCGTACTCGCGCTGATAATCTTTGATCGTCAAAATACCGGCCGCCAGGATGGCGAACGAATCTCAGTTCCCGCGTTTTTTCTTCGCACCGGTACCATCATCCTGTTTGTCGGCACCGCGGTGGCCGTGGTACTTCTGCCGTTCTGGATTGCGCTGCTTCACTATCCCGTTACCCAGACTCCGATCCCACACCCTAGTCGCACGAATTACCTGCTGAATCCGCAGTGGGGCCTGAACTACTTCGTGGTCCCATACGGAGCCTTGATTCTGGCCTTGCCGTTCATCTTGATGCGAGGCACTTCCATCGTTCGACTCCGTCCGTTGCTCATGGGTTTCTGGCTGGCATTCCTGGTGGGGCTCGGGGGAACCACACCCGTAGGCAGACTTGTGCTGGGCCGAGCGTTTGAGGTGTTGACCATGGAGCGATTCAGCTATTGGGCAACCTTGCTCGCTCTGCCTTTTGTTGGGCTATTGGCCGCGGAGCTTATCGACCGATTTCGCTTGCGCGCAGTCGTCGGTTTAACCACGGCGGCAGCTCTGAGCTGTGCTGTAGCGGTCGCGTGGGCAACTTATCGACCGGCGGATGCCGCCGATTTCAAAATAGACTCGGTAGCCTCTTGGCTTAATCGTGACGGTCACGATCGCTACCGGTATGTCACGCTGGGATTTGGCAACAAGATTTCCCGACTCGCCGTTCTGACAGACGCCAGCAGCGTAGACGGCGAATGGAATTCCGGCCGCATGCTTCCGGAATTGACGCAGCATGGCGCGGGCGCAATCACCAGTTCGAAATACTTTGGTAAGCCGGGGCTTGATGCACTGAGCGCGATACTTCACCACGCCGACACCTATGGCTTGAAATGGGTGTTCGTGAGAGACCCCTACTACGAGCCTCTTCTGGTCTTCGGCGGCTGGCGTAAGGTGGATGACCTTGAAGACAAGACAATCACGGTGTGGAGCAAAGAGGACGTGTCGCCGGCGCTCCCAGTCAACGCGCCACAGATTCCTCCACGCTGGCAAGGGCTTATGTGGGGCACCCTTCCCATCGGCAGCAGCATCCTGGCGATGGTGCTGGTGCTGATTCCAGATGGACGAAGGCACAGACGGCGGGTCGTCGAACCTTCCGCCGTTGACGAAAATCTCGTCCTAGAGAGGCTAGCCTCATGAGCACTGGACGCCTCCCGGCTATCGTCATTGCCGCCGCGACAGTGGCACTCATTGTTGTGGGAACTCTCTGGCCCATTCCATCCGCAATCGCCGTGGCTGGCTCCGGCGCTAATCTGCTGCGTCCTTCTTCATCGCCGCAAGCTGCAGTCGAGATTCTGGCAGACGAAATTGGCCGGCAGGCTTGGGAAAAAGCGTATTCGAGTCTCGCGAACAAGAGCGAATTCACGGAACCGGAGTTCGTGCGCGACCTGACCGGAACTTACCTCAGCCTTCGCACTTATGCGACTCTTGACAGCTTTGACCTGCGGCCGCTTCATGCCTCTGCCGATGAAGCGCAAGTTCAGCTCAAGTTGCGCTGGTCGAGCGTGGTAGGAACGTTCCTGGACACTCGCGACCTGCGAGTGGTTAGAACCGGGGACCGTTGGGGCGTTTTGTGGCCCATCGTTAAAGAACCGCGGGTACCGCCGCAAGTGATCCCCCTGAACTACTTGCGCTGGGACGTGATCTACCGTGGTCCGGAAGATGACTGGGGATCTCAAGACGTCGAGGCGCCGCACGTGCGGATCGTGGATATGCATCCCGTGGAACGCAGCGGTGGAGTCGTCGTCATGGGAGAACTCTTGAATGAAGATGTTGTGCCCGCCTTCGTGACGGTCAAAGCGACGCTACTCGCGAAAAACGGTTCTGCCATAGCGACGGAAGACAGCTTCGACAAGATTTCTCATGTTCTTTTGCCCAAGCAAGTCACACCGTTTTTCATCGCATTTCACGATGTAGAGCTGTCCGAAGTCGACAGCGTTCATATGGACCCGTCGGCAACCCTCATCGCAGCTTCGGCGGACCCAGTGATCGGGATCGAAGATCAGCATTTCAACACCCCGCCCGGAGCTTCACTAAGTGGGAAACTCGTCAATCAAAGTGGTCAGGTCGTCAATGTGGCGCACGTGCTTGGGACGTTCTATGACAAGAGCGGACAACTGGTCTGGGTCGCGGACCAATATGTCGACCGTGCACTATTGCCTCAAACCCCGGTTTCTTTTGCCATGTCTCTTCCGGCGGACATCGCGAGCAAAGTTACCTCTGAGCGTGCGATCGCCACCACATACAGTTCGGGCCGACTCCAATGAAATCCAAATGTACATTCTTGTTGGGCGGACTGATTCTCGCCGCTGTGCCGCTCGCTCTGGCGCAGACCGGCGGCCTTCGTTTGCCAAAAACCGTCGAAGCAGGCAGCGCATTCTCTATTCAAAGCAGTGGCAGCGGCACAGCATTCCTTTATATCGTGGGGCCTGGGCAGGTGTTGAGACGCGATGTGCAATTAGGTGAAACGACGTTCTTCGCGCCTGGGGATCTCCACAACGCGGGCCGCTATCTGGCCGTTCTTGTGGGAGGCTCCTCCACGGAAAACGGGGCGTTCGACGTTACAGCCGCGCATCAACCGATGGTATTGAGCTTTCTCGCCAAACCCAGTCGCCTTCCGGTTGACTTGCATGATGGCATCAGCGGTGTTGTGTACGCATTTGATGCCTTCCAGAACCTGGTCTTGGTTCCCACTCAGGTATCGTTTCAACTCACAAGCGTAACCGGCGCCGAGCAGATGCGGACGGCGCTGACGCGCAACGGAGTCGCCTGGACAAAGATGAATTCCGCAGCCCAGGAAGGCGTCGCCAAGTTTGTAGCACGAGTTGGGGATGCTACAAGCACGCGGGTGATCCAACAGGTTCCCGGAAATCCATGCCACTTACGGATGAGCGCTCGGCCGTCGGGCCAGAGGCTTGCCGTGGAAACGGAGCCCGTCCGCGACTGCAACGGCAACGCTCTGCCGGACGGAACGATTGTCACCTTCACGGAAACCTATAGCGAAGGGGAATCTACGGTAGACGTGCCTCTCAAACGCGGCGTCGCACGAACGGATATGCCAGCATACAGCGGAGCAAAAGTCTCCGTCGCGACAGGAGTTTTCATCGGAAATGAAATTCACTTGGGAAAAAAGTGATGACAAAGCCTCTCTTAATTATGTGCTCACTCTTCACCGCGATAGTTGCCCTGGGATCTGACCACCCGGCAGTCCGCGTCGCACCCACGGACTCCGTCGGGCCCCGACCTCTGGAAAGGCAAACCGAGACAGCCGTGACTCGTGATTATCTGCAAGCCTGGCGGAGTATGAGCGATGCATTAGACCAGAACCGGACCGATCTGCTCAATCAGGATTTCATCGGCACTGCCAAAGAGAAGCTGGCAGACACAATTCGAGAGCAAGCAAATCTGGGAATTCATACACGCTATCGAGACGGTGCGCACGATCTTCACCTGGTGTTCTACTCACCGGAGGGGCTGTCGATTCAATTGGTAGACACGGTCGAGTACTACATGGAAGTCCTGGACCGCGACAAGGTTCTGGCAGCGCAGCATGTGCGAGCGCGCTACGTTGCGGTCCTGACCCCCACCGAAATTCGGTGGAAAGTGCGCGTCTTCCAGGCGGAGCCCGAATGAGGTGCACATCTCGAACTCGAAACTCTTCAACAGGGCAAACCTGGTCACGCACTAAGGCCGAGCACCCTTGTTTCTTGGGAACCAATTCAAGGAGTGGTCAGATGATTTCTATCGTGGTACCAATTTTCAATGAAGAGGAAATCGTTGAGCTATTTCATGAGGCTCTCACCGACTCCATGAAGGAAGAGGCCTGGGAGGTCGTCTATGTAAACGACGGCTCCAGAGACTCGTCCCTGAGACTGCTGACAGAACTGCAGGCCAAAGATGCGCACGTGGTGGTGGTAGACCTGTCGCGTAACTGGGGGCACATGGGTGCGATCTCTGCGGGCCTGCAGACGGCCATTGGCGACGCGGTTGTCTTAATGGACGGCGATTTCCAGGACCCGCCAGAAGTGGTTCCGGAATTGGTCGCTGCATGGCGGAATGGCGCACAAGTCGTAACCGCTGTGAGAAGAAGCCGGAAAGAAAAGCGCAAAGTTCTAGCCAAGCTGTTTCCGCTCTTCTATCGCTTGCTGGGAGCACTGTCCGACTTCCCCATTCCGCTCAATGCTGGTATCTTCGGCCTTCTTGATCGACAGGCGGTCGACTCGATCAACTCACTGCGGGAAGGCAGCCGATACCTGCCTGGACTCCGCGCCTGGGTGGGCTACAAGACCGGCGTGGTTCTCTACGACCGGCAGGACCGTGCAGGTGGTGAAGGCAAACTCACGTTCCTAAGCCGGATCAAGTACGCGATGGACGCGATTACAAGCTTCAGCTACAAGCCTCTCCGCCTCAGCTTCGGGTTAGCGGGATTTGCCATCTCATTGGCTGTCATTCTGGCGATATGCACCGTTTTTTCGAAGAACGCCGTGAATCTATTGGGCTACGGTGTCGCGGCAGCCGTCTTTCTGATGGGGGGATTCCTGCTCCTCTCAGTGGGGGTGCTTGGCGAATACCTTGGACGGGTCTACGACGAGGTGCGCAGCCGGCCCCTCTCAATCATCAACAAGGTTTATGACACTTCGCGGGAGAACACCGGTCAAGTAGACTTGAGCCGCCGGTTAAGCTATCGGAAAAAACCATTTCGGGTGGCTTAGAACTCTACTGCCTGGGTCGCGGTTGCGAGCCGGACTCACATCTGCCGAATCCGCGTTCAATTGCCGTACCCTCTTCGTAGTCGTTCCAGGTTTCGACCAACAAGAAGGGTAGCGGTCGATCCGCGGGGTAATACTGCCGCCACAACTTCATCGTATCCGCAAAGGTGGCGCCGCAGCGCTGAGAAATGTGTCGATTGAGGCCCCAAGAAGCCTTGCTGTCATCGAAGCCCGTCCATGCGGCTCCCACAGTAATCTTATCCGGATATTTCGACTGCATCTTGCGATAGAAGTCGCCAAGGTAATCCTCCCCCCAGTTGCTGCCATCTGCTGCCCAACCCTTCTTCCCGGGGTTTATCCATGCATAAAAACCGTCGAACGCAGCGGTGAACGGGCTTGCTTGATCTTCGTAGATCAGTAAGGGAGGATGGGTCCATTTGTCGGTTGCTGCCCGCACTCGACTCCAGTTGGTGTGCCCTCCCTTTGGGAAAATAAAGATCACAGGACGGTCGTTGTACGTCAGATAGGCCTGACGGCCAGACGCGTTCAGCGAAAGATAGGTTTCATTGAACTTGTTAAAAGCGGCAAAGGCATCGTCAGTCGCCTCGGCTTCTTCTTCTTCGGATTCGTCGTACATCATCGACACATGAAAGTTCTTTTCGGCAGCGATGGTCTGGATCAGAGCATAGCTGCGATCGATAAAAGGCTCACGATCCCCATACCAGTCCACCACGAACCCAGAGATTCCCAGCGCCTTCGCTTGGTCAATCTGTTTGCGAATCACGGCCGGATCGTGCGAGGAATAGCCCACGGCGATGTGTCGAGGATGACCGAACCAGGGCTCATAGACTGCCAGAATTCGCGGTGAAGCCTCCGTAGTCGGCAGACTCAGTTCCTGGGCTAGGCTGGGATGGATACATCCCGGCAGGAGCGGGAGAAACACCCATCCGAGGGCTACCCAGTTGCGGTTCATCATAAGGGGGTCTTTCTTAGAGGCGGCACAAGCACCTTGGGTTGTAACGATGTTCGCGATTCAAGGTCTATCCTCCGGTGCGCAAGCAGCCAGATGGTTGGTTTTCGCATCAGAAGTGCTGCCGCTCGAGAATCCTATCCCTTAGCGTTTCGTACTCGTACGCGCCAAGCTTCTCAAGGGGGATCTGTTCCTGTTAAGGTCAAGCCAGTTAGTGAACCGGAGCCCGATGAAGGTAAATGGATCGATCTCGAAATCGAAGGCTCTCCAGGCCCGCGTGTTATCGGGAACCTTTGTATTGCTCTCGGCTTCGGGGCTTGCCACCGCGATCAACTTCGCCTACAACATTGCGGTTGCACGATTCCTTGGTCCTACTGCCTTTGGTCATGCTACGGCTGTTTACACTCTCCTCATTCTGATATCCGCCGTCACCCTTTCCTTCCAAATCGTTTCCGCAAAAGTTGTTGCGCAGCAGACCTCGCTGGAGGGGAAAAGCGCAGTCTATCGAGGATTCCACAGGAGCGCATGGGCATGCGGCATCATCGTCGCGCTTCTTTTGGTCCTGTTTCAGAAATCCATTGCTGACTACCTCAATTTGCCGAGCGCGAGTCTGGTGGTCCTGCTCGCCATTGGTGTAGCTTTTTACGTCCCGCTGGGAAGCCGGCGGGGCTACATCCAGGGCGCCTACGGGTTCCGTCTTCTCGCCACAAATCTTGTCCTGGAGGGACTGGTTCGACTCGGCGGATCTCTCCTGCTCATCATGCTAGGCTTTGACGTCCCAGGAGTCGTCGCGGCCAACGCCGCCGCCATAGCGGTGGCCTATCTTGCTGCCGCACCGAAACTCGCGCCCGCGGTCCCCCACGCACTACGCATCCCGGATGCGTTTCGCGAAGCTCTGCAGGCAATCGTCTTCTTTGCCGGCCAGGTGCTCATTAACAATTGTGACATCGTGCTGGTGAAGCACTTCTTTCCTTCGACAGAGGCAGGGCTGTACGCTGCCGTGGCATTGGTGGGTCGAGTGATTTTCGCCTTTTCTTCCGCGGTTGTGAATACCATGTTTCCACTTGTCGCCGGCACTCGCGATGAGGAGAGAAAAGGTCACAGGGTCCTCCTGACCTCAGTCCTGCTGGTGTTGGGAATTGGCTCCTCATTGGCCCTCGGCCTGCGTCTGGCGCCCGCTGGGATTTGGACAGCCTTCTTCGGCTCTCACTTCGCAATTGTCGGGAAATATGGCCTTCCCTATCTGCTGGCGTTGTACGCTGCCACGACTGTCGTCTACTCGCTTAGCGTCGTGGTCATCGCGTACGAGATGTCATACAAGATCGCCAACACTGGCTGGGTGCAATTGGCCGTCAGTGGCGCTGTCATCGCTGGCATTTACCGATTCCATTCGTCTCTGCAGCAAGTCATTTGGATACAACTTGTGCTAATGGCGGTTCTGCTCATTGTTGTCGCAGTACCATTCGTCCTTAATGCGTTGACCGGCGCAAAACACCTGCAAACCACAGCGCCCGCTCATACGCTCAGGGTAATTCGGCGTGTCTCCGAAGACGAGGTCATTGCGGAATTTCTAAAGACCGATTTCAGTAATTCCGCTTTCGAGGGGTACCGGGAAGGTCTTCGCGGACTGGTGCTAACACCGCACCTCGACGATGCTGGCGAAAATGCAAAGCGGCGTGCCCTATTGTTCATTCGACATTTTCGATTGTGGAAAGAGCTGCCTGAGGGAACGGAATGGTTCGAGGTCGAAGTTCGGGCTGCAGACCTGGCTCAGATTCGGGTCTTTCCACGGGCGCAATGGCGAAAGCTCGCGCGTGGAAACTTTAGCATTGCGTCAGTTGTCGAACGCCTGCGCACGTTTCGCAGCCATGATGTCGCTGAAGAAGCATTCCTATCGAAAATTGCCGCGCTGCGCGATGTGTTCCGCCAGGATGCCGACCCGGGCGCCGTGCTTCTCATCGGTACTAACGAGAGTGAACCATTTACTGTCCTGGATGGAAATCACCGACTGGTGGCGGCAATCCTGACATCGCCGGAGACCTTACTCAGGTTTCGGTTCTTGTGCGGACTATCTCCGAGAATGACGGACTGTTGCTGGTACCGTACGAATGTGGTGACTCTCTTGCGGTATGGAACAAATCTTTTAACCCATGTGGCTCACGATCCTGAGACCGAACTCGCACGGCTTTTGTAAAGCTACTTTTGATCGAAAACGCTTATTCTTCCTCTAGCGCAAATTCGTCTGCCCACTACTGACAAGACAGGATAGACCTCGTACTGTCGCCACTCTAGATTGTTAGTAGGCCTAATTCGCCGAGCCTCGTCATCTTTCGCGGTAAGAACAAGAAATGTTGGTATCGAATTATGACAAGTGGAAGACGTGTAGCAGTGCAACAACTGCCGGAACAGTTGAGCGGTAAACAAGGCCGTGGTTTCTTTCGTGAAGTAGAGTCTTGCTTGAACGTTGACCGGCCTCGTGTCGTGCTCGACGGTTCCAAAGTACAGCTACTCGACAGCGCTGGCGTCCGGGTGTTGTTAAGCTGCCTGGAAGCAGCCATGAAGCGGAATGGCGATGTCAAACTTGCAGTGATCCCTCCGGGAGCGGCGGCGGTTCTCGAACTGGCAAGGGTGGACCATATCTTCGAGGTCTATGAGAGCACCGCTGATGCCGTAAACAGCTTCTACCAATTCCCGACAAAGTCGTTCCAACAGACCCTTCGACATGACCATTCAACTCTTTCGTCTAGAGCACGGCGTAACCACTTCGAAGATCGTCATTTTGACTCGCGTGAACTGCCCGTAACTTCAAAACTAACGATGCGGACCTCCGGCCGGTGGCTAAGGCGACAAATCGCTGGCTGCCTTTTGCTGTTGCTCACCGCGCCAGTTGCGAATGCAGTCCCATCCCCGCAGCAGGAGGCGAACCTCAGTCAGGACAGAGGGGCATCTTCTGTACAGCCTCAGTCTCAACAGGCCAACACTGTTGCCAGGCAGGCTAACACTGAACCCTCCCCGTCTGAAGCGCTTCCCGACAGTCCAAGTGCAGTACGTTCGAAAGACCGAGGGTTCAGTGGGCAACAGCCCTCTCCGAAGCTGCAAGATAACCCCCAGGATCCCTTAGGCACAGCTGCGGCACCGTCTGTAAAGACAACCGGCATTGCGGCTTCCAGGCCAGCCGGAGCTGCTATTGCGCCGGCAAAGCAAAAGCGAGCGCGCTCCATCCTGATCAAAGTTAGCGTCATCGTGGGTGCCGCCGCCGCTGTCGGAACAGTTGTGGCATTGGCCAGTGCTAGTCCCAGCCGGCCGCACTAGCACGTCCGGTGAGCACTCGGAAAGAACTTGCAGCAGCATGATCCGAAACACCTCTGAATATCGGCGCCCCACATTAGTATGTTTTTCTGGCATTGACGGTGCCGGCAAGAGCACTCAAATCGAAGCTCTTTGTGCTCAACTGAGCGAAATCGGCGCCCGCGTTTTATTGCTTACTTTTTGGGAAGACGTTGCGAGGCTGACGCGGATCAGAGAAGTGACCGGTCACACCCTGTTCAAAGGAGACAAAGGCGTCGGTACTCCGACAAGGCCGGTGCACCGACAAGACAAGAACGTCCGGTCCTGGTATATGACGGCGGTGCGATTCGCTCTCTACTTCGTGGATGCCATCTCACTCCGCATCGCGGCAGCGAAGACGCTTAGTGCGGATGCAGACGTCGTTATCTTTGACCGATACCTCTACGACGAACTAGCGAACTTGTCATTGCAGCATCCAATCGCGCGTGCTTATGTTCGGCTGCTGCTGATGCTCGTTCCGCAGCCAAATATCTGCTTTCTGCTAGATGCGGATCCGGTTCAGGCTTACGCGCGAAAACCTGAGTACCCGCTGGATTTTCTCCACAGCAGTCGCGCGTCCTATCTGGCCCTGGCGGAACTGGTCGGCGGGATGACGATCATCGCTCCACAGCCTGTCGAGGAGGTCGAGCGGCTGGTACTGCGACAGGTACTGACAAATCTATCTGCTGCTGGTCTACCGCGGTTCCCGAGTTTCGCTCACAAAGCACCGAGAGCCTCCGAGTAAACCTCGGAGGCTCCTTGTGCGCCGCGTGCGTTCTTCAACGGTAGGTGAGGCTCAAGTTGTCCAGATAGGTGGTGTTTGCCGACTGCTTGTAGTCTCCGTCCATCTGGTAGTTCACCGTGATGCCATACCAGCTTGATGGCACCGTGAAAGGGGCATAGGTTTTGTTGATGTTGGTCGTCACACCGTTCAGCGTGATCGACTGATACACAAGATAATTGTTCGACTGCCGCTGAAGTTGAAGGGTAAGGTGGTTCCAGCCATTGATCAGATTACAGGGAGCGCTTGTTGGAACCCATTTCTGAGTCACATTGTTTAGGACATCCCACTCCCCTCCTCCCAGGTGATTGCACTGTGTTCCAAAGAACATCCCGATACCATTCATGTACATGGAGACGTCAAACTCCAGCACCTGAGTCACCGCGACATTCGTCACATAAAAATCTGTATCGTAGGTAAAGTTGTGGAGAGTCGGGATCAGCGTGTGATTAGTGTCTGGTAGTTTATGCGTTGAGAATTGGCCGATCACCGGGTCTACCCACAGAACAACTCCGTAAGGGGTAGTACCACTGGTGCTAAACTTGGTCGCGTTGCCACTCTTTGACGGAGATCGGATTCCTTGCAGCATCGACCACGTGAGCCCCGTGCAGGGCGAGCAGTCAGCATAAATTGGGGGAAGCTGACCCCAGCTCTCCCATCCCTGATCAGTCTGTAAATTAGAGAGCTTGCTTCCGCTGCCCCCTACCGTGACATTCACCGGGGAGTAAGCAGCTCCACCACACTGGTCCCACTCTTCCACCACGGTGTTGTGGTACCCCTGGCTCAAGGACAGTTGGGTGTTTAGATTCGCTCCCTGCACGACGTACGTCAGTTTGTTGTCTACGTAGATTCCAGTGGATGCCACACCCTTCGAACAAGTAGTCGTAGTCGCGGTTGCCACGTAATTCACCGGCGAAGTCACTTGGCTGTTGTTCGCGGGCGAGGCCACCCATACGCCAGTTTGGCTGGCTACCGTGATCGTGAGCGACTTGAAGGTTGCGCCCCCACAGTAGTCCCACTCTTCCACCACGGTGCCGTACGTACCCGGGGTAAGGGGCCAACTGGTATTCAGACTCGCTCCATTCACGACGTATTCGAGTACGTTGTTCACGTAAATCCCCATGGACGCTACGCCCTTCGAACAAGTGGTCGTGGTCGCGGTCGCCACATAATGCACCGGTGAGCCAACTGTAGCTCCATCACTTGGACTGCTGACCGTTACATTTGCGAGGGCAGATGTCACCAGTACGACGAAAATAAAGACAGTGCGGGAAAAAGCCTTCATTGCTGTCGGGACCTCCGGAGTCTGTTTTTGAACGCGTGCTTGTGGAATCACAAGTTTTGACTTGCCTAATGAATGGACTAGGCCCGACGCGAACGGGACGTTGCCCCTGGAGTCTCGGCGATCGACCGGATCGACCGGATCGATCCGGTGTATCGATGTTGCCCAAACAGTAATACAGGTTTCTGGGGAGGGTCAACAAAATCGTCTTGACATTTCAATCGAAAGTACAGCGTCTTCCCACAATGAAACGCGCGTGATAAACACCTGATTCCTCAATACTTGGGGTTTCGGCCAATAATTCCCAGGAGAGGCCCCCGGTTGCCATCCCCTACAGGCTTGTCCGCAAGGACGCCGATTTGCCCCGGCAACACCGTGGCCTCTCATCGAGCGTGGAATATGGCACCCGGTACGTTCTGTGACCGCGGCCCTGGCACCGCTTCAATCGTTGATTGGAAATCTCCGGGCGCTGAGCAACCCTCGACAAAGATTGGGCAACTAAAACCTGCTTTTGCGGGGTGGTACGGGTAGAGGTGTGGTAGGTGTCCTTGACGTCTTGTCACGGCGAGTCCCGACACTCCCCTGCCGTCTTGCGCACTCGCATTTCTTTGGTGATTCGACAAATGGCTATACTTCGTCGTCGCTCTCTGTCCATCCCTGTTTGCTGTCTTTCCTTCTTGCTCGTGATCGCGAACACCGGATGCGGAGGCGGCTCTTCGAGCGTTCCGCCGGCCAAGACACTCAAGTCGATATCAGTAGCGCCGTCCACCGCAAATATTGCGGCGGGCGCTACGCAGCAGTTCACCGCCACGGGAACCTACAGCAATGGCTCGACGGCCAATTTGAGTTCGACGGCCAGTTGGACCGTCGCGACTCCAGCGGTAGCGTCTATAAACTCGAACGGCCTGACCACGGGAGTAGCTGCAGGCTCTTCGACGGTATCTGCCTCGCTCAGTGGCATCGGCGGGAATGCATCACTTAACGTGACGGCGAACGTGACGCTCGCGTCGATATCAGTGACGCCTTCCAGCGCAAGTATTACTGCGGGCTTCACGCAGCAGTTTACCGCCACAGGAACCTACAGCAATGGCTCGATCGCAAATGTGAGTTCGACGGCCAGTTGGACGGTCGCGACTCCAGCGGTGGCGTCTATAGATTCAAGCGGCCTGTCAACGGGAATAGCTGCGGGCTCTTCGATGGTGTCTGCCTCGCTGAGTGGCATCGGCGGGAAAGCGTCACTCACCGTGACGGCAAGCGTTGGCGGAGTAGCGAACGTCGTAACGTGGCATTTCGACGCTCATCGCACCGGGTTGAACCCGAACGAGGTATCGCTGTCGCCGGCCAACGTAACTCCGCAAAATTTTGGCAAGCTGTTTTCTTACCTGTTGGACGGGTACGAGTATGGGCAGCCGCTGCTGGTGTCGAACCTGACCATCAACGGCAGCATGCACAATGTGGTATTCGCCGCGACTGAGAAAGACAGTGTGTATGCCTTCGATGCCGACAATTACAACGGCGGCGCACCGTTGTGGCAGGTTTCGCTGCTCCGTGCGGGCGAAACCCCTATGACCGACGCCCCCATTCAGCCTTATCAGGGCATTACCTCAACGCCGGTAATCGATATGACATCGAATACGGTATATGTGGTCTCGACGCAAACGCTCACTTCGACGGGCGCATCAACTTTCCGCCTGAATGCACTCGATATCACCACCGGAAAGCAGAAGTTCGGTGGGCCCGTAACCGTTCAGGCTTCGGTGCCGGGGACGAATTCGACTTCGGTAAACGGCGTGGTCTATCTAGATACATCCTGTATACAACGCGCAGCCCTACTCCTGGCGAACGGCACGATCTACATTGGTTTCAGCAGTTGTCATAGCGGATGGATGCTAGCCTATGGTGCACAGTCGCTGGCCCAGACTGGCGTCTTCAATGCCGGTCCCGACGTGAACGGCGAGGGTGCGTATCCCGGCGCTGGCGGGATCTGGATGGGCGGCGGTGGCCCCGCCGCCGATGATAGCGGCAACGTATACATCACGACGGCGGACGGTCCATGGGATGGGCAGAAGGCCTGGGGCAATTCGGTGTTGAAGTTCTCGAACAACGGGCTCCTTCACCTGCTCGACTACTTCACGTCCGCTGATTATCACTATATGGATTGCGACGATGCGGATCTGGGATCGGGCGGCTTGTTGCTGATTCCAGGAAGCACCCAAGCGCTGGCGGGAGGAAAAACGGGGAAGCTGTATCTGGTGAACACGACGAATCTTGGCAAAGAGCAGGCGAACGACGCGGGGGCGACCCAAACCGTGCCCGGTGTCTTGTCCAATCAGGGCTTCGATCCGTATCCCTCAAGTTGTACCGACAGCCAGGGAACCTGGACCACTGACGTCAATTCTTATGAAATCTTCTCGACCGCGTCTTACTTCAATGGATCTGTCTATGTCGGAATAACTCCGACGACAGCAGGCATACCCGTCGGGATCGTACAGTTTCAGTATTCGGGGACATTGACGCCGGCACTGGCAAGTGTGCCCGCCATCCAGGTAGGCAGCAATGGCACGACAGCTTTCATTTCGGCCAATGGCACCGCGAGCGGAATCTTGTGGGTTATTGACCACGGGCAGCCGCTTCAAAACCAAAATCCAAACGGCGCTGCGCCCACGGCTGCAACACTGCGCGCCTACGACGCCAACAATTTGAACAGCGAGCTGTACAACAGTGGAACTAATGCCGGAGATGTGCCGGGATACGGAATCAAGTTCACTTCACCGATTGTTGCGAATGGGAAAGTGTATATTGGCACCGGGCATGATCTGGTGTCGGTGCCAAACCCGCAAGGTGAATTGGATGTGTACGGTTCGAAGTAGGTCTCTGGTTCCGCCAAAACGCCGGTCATCGTCGACGGAGTGGCGCTACAAACGGACGAGTTAAACGGCCGCTGGGTTTGTTTCTGCATTTGCTATACCAGACTTGCTCAGTGCGGAGGACGTCTGTCACTTCGCTCATTCAACGTCTCGATCTACTTTTCGGAAGGCGGGTTGATCGTGATCGCCCTGGCCACGTAGCGTGATCCGTCGAAGTCTGCGGTCAATGTTACATCCGCCCCTTCGTGGATTTCACGGTTCATCGGGAAACGAGCCGAATCGAAGAATACTTCATAACGTCTCTCGTCACGGGGATCGACCAGCGCCAACAACCCAGAGTGCAAGTCAAGGAATACGACATTTCCAACGAATACGAATGCAGTTCCTGGCGTCGCGAGGATCGCGATCTGGCTAACCACACCCTGACCGTCGTTGCCGGAGTGGAATTTGACTGAGACTAGAGTCCCCTTGGAGAGTTCGGAGGAGCCAACCTCCATGGAGGCGGAAGCAGCCTGACCTTGGCGAGCAAAAACGGTGCCCACAGGCACGCGCAGTCCGACCGGTTCACGAGAGAGAACATCACGCACAGTTAGTTCACGGCTGACGGGGTCGTAGTTGAGCACCTGACCTTGACACTCACCTTCCGGCAATGCCGACAACAGGTGGATGCTGCGTGCAAACACACTGGTTCCCTCCAGCACGGTCTCGACCGAGATATGGTCGCCGGCGTGAAGATCGCGCAGAGCGCCTTTTTGTCCGTCACGATAGACTTGTGTGCGTGCGTCAAAGAGAACCTTCAACGTCCGCCCGCCAAAGACATTCAAGATGAACTGGTCGCGAACGCGGTCCACTCCACGAATTGCGCCCCCGATGACGGTGCTCCTGCCGCTGGGCAGCGGGGGCAGACCCGGCGACCCACCTAAAGCGCTTTCCGGCGTGGACGCAGCCTGGGCACCCTGATATTGTGCTGACTTTTCGCGGGCGGACGACGCTGATTGGCCAAAGGCTAAGCTGCTAAGCATGGCTACGGCTAGAAAACGACCCATTTAGGACACCCTGCCTGCTATTTGGATTTTCACCGTCTCTTTGATGGTATGAAGGGCAAAGCAGTGGCCTCCGAGTACCTTCCGCAGCCAACAATCTTGCGGTGGGGTAGCTAGGCAACGCATTCCCACTCTGCGCATCCAACTCACGCTCATAAGGAACCAATCATGTTTGGCCAACGACTCGGCTTATTGGCAATCATTGCAGTCGCGGTGGGCTGGGCGCCTGGGAACGTCTGCGCGGGAGACCTCAAACTCACGTTTCCAAAACGAAGTGAACTCACGCTCGTGCAGCGTCTCAATCGCGACGGGGTTGAAGCTCTCCGGAAGCAGCAGTACGAAAAAGCCGAAGGGATTTTTTTCAAGGCGTATCTGTTCGATCCCGGTGATCCTTTTACGTTGAATAACTTGGGATATATATCTGAACTGCAGGGGCAACTGGAGCGTGCACAAAAGTTTTACAGTCTGGCGTCGCAACAGGCGAGTGATGCGATTATCGACCGCACCAATGCGAAGGGCCTGGAAGGAAAGCCGATGCGGGAAGCGTTCGGCAACCTGAGTGATGTCCCCATGCAGGTTAATCGCATGAATGTCGAAGCGATTCGGCTCTTGTCAGAGAGCCGGACTCCGGAGGCGGATCTCCTCCTGCAGCGAGCGTTGGCGATGGATCCGCGGAATACATTTACCTTGAACAATCTGGGTGTTGCGAAGGAGTCGCGAGGAGATTACGAACAGGCGCTGACGTTCTATCTGGCCGCTGCAGAGTCGCATTCCTTAGAACCAGTGATCGTCACACCGAGCCGCGCTTGGAGAGGAAAACCGGTCAGCGCGATGGCTGCAGACAGTGCAAAAAAACTGACAGAGCGGATGCGAAACACAGCCAACGACCGGGCACAGGCCGCCTTGCTGGCCGCGCGCGGAGTTGCGGCGACGAATCGCAATGATTGGCCTGCTGCCAGGCAAGCCTTCCTCCAGTCTTATTCCCTTGATCCAAACAGCGCATTCTCACTGAACAACATCGGTTATCTCGCGGAGCGAGATGGCGACCTTGAGACCGCGCAATTCTATTATGCAAGAGCCCGAAAGGCTGAGCACGCAAACGACCGTGTAGGACTCGCGACCCGGCACTCCGCCGAAGGGATGCACCTTCTTTCGGTTGTCACCGATAGCGGCCAGCAAGTCGACGGCAAGATCATCATGGAAAACCAGGTTCGGCACCAGCAATCGGGTCCGATCGAACTGAAACACCGCGACAACACGCCTGTAGTGGAATCCACGGTGTCGCCAAAAGAACCGCCATCTCCACGTACCCTGTCACCCGTCGCCGATCCACTACCGTCGCGAGTGCCCCAATAGCATCAGCTCATTTCTGACCAATATGACTAAGACGCTTTTTTCCTTCGGCTCGAGCAAGCCTCTCATCGTTCTCTCGCAGCTTCTGTTGTCGCCTGGACGAGGCGAAGCACTTTCCGCCGCCGCCCCTGCCGAACTGGATTCGGTCCTTGCAAACATCAGTCGCGAGAAATTTGATGACATGGTGGCCCTTGCTGCCTCCCATCACGTGGTGATGCGCGGGCTAGAGGTCTTTCTTCACATCGTGCGTCGCGCAGGGGACGACGGCCGTGCAGAATGGGCGGCGACCGCCCTCGCGGCTGAGCGTGCTCGCATCGAGAACGCGATCTCGTTCTTGCAGAGAATTTGCGGCGCATTCCGGGCGGAAGGATACGACGTCACGGTAATCAAATCACTCGATCATTGGCCCGACCTCGGCAGCGACTTGGATCTGTACACGGATGCCGGCTCGAATGACGTGCTTCAACTTATGACGCGGAGTTTCGAAGCACAGCTTGCGCCGCGCAGTTGGGGAGATCGCCTCGCACGCAAATGGAACTTTGTCCTCCCCGGATTACCGGAGGCCGTTGAGATTCACATGGGCCGTCTCGGTCAAACCGGCGAACAGGTCGGAATCGCCGCATCCTTAGCCAGACGTGCTCGGGTCGCTATTGTTGGAACGCGATCGTTTCGGGTGCCCGCCGCCGAGGACCGTGTAATGATCTCTGTTTTGCAACGGATGTACCGACATTTCTATTTCCGGCTGTGCGACATTATCGACACTTCCACGCTTTCGGAAACGGGCGACATCGATTACGAGTACCTGCGGTTTTCGGCGAAGATTGCCGGGATCTGGAAAGGCGTGGCGAGCTATCTTGCGATCGTATCGGACTACCTGAACCGCTATCGTGGTAAAGGTCTTGATCTCCCGCCATTCGTAAGAGTCTCAGCGCGATTCGGCGGCGATCAACTTCACTTCAGCCGAGGTTTCTTGCGTATCCCGATCATGCCGCAGTCCGCCAAGCTCTATGGCTCACAACTGACTACTCTCCTGCTCAATCGGGAACTAAAGAACAGCGTCCGACTCAGTTTGTTGCCATGCCTGGCCACTGCAGCCGCTGTGGGGCAGAAGATCACGGGAAGCGATAAAGGGATTTGGTAGCCCGAATAATCTGCAACTCTGGAGCTGAAGCGTCTTGACCAATTATGTTGAGCGTAGTGACTGCTCGCACCCACTCCCAGTTTATCCCTGCCAGGTATGGTGACCACACGGACACGCCACGCTTTCCGTAGGTTTCTGCTTCGTTAATTGCTGTTTGCAGATAGGGCAGGGTTTAGTCATGGTGTAGGTCATAGGGTGCTCGCAGGCTGTGAACGCTGTGCTCCAGCGTCCACATAATCAACGATTACAATATGTACATTGGTTTGTTATCTGTTATCTGGATTACTGTGCCGCCAGTTCCAATAGACGCTCCGTTCCCGGTTGTTCAACTGAACGAAAGCACGTTTTTGATGGTGCTCGGTCTGGTACCGCTGGTACGAGCGGTCTTCGTTGGAGTCCCAATTGTGGTAGTCCTTGTGGCCTTTATTGTAGTAGCGCTTGTTGTTCTCGCCTTGTCTATTTTCTTCTCTCCTGTCGTCTTGCGGGGCGGCAGCGGCCATCATTGCAATAGGTGCCGCAAGGGCAGCAGTCAGAAGAAGTGAACTGAGATATCGGCTTCCACGTTGCGCGTTGTTCTCCTTTAGAGGCGAGATTCGCATACGTAGAATCCCGCTAACATTACTGTCTACTCTTTGTGCTCCTGAGTCTGGTCAATCCGGCTCAGGTCACTGACGGGAAAGTCGGCGGAACGGGAAGCTGCGGGACACGATGTGCGATTGGGGTTCAACCGCATGTTTTCAGGTTTTCTGAGGTGTGACGCCAAACGACCAAGCGTTGGTCTGCGGCTGACACTTAGTGTACCGGCTGGCCCGCGTAGTACCCACTGCGAGTGCGAACCGTCAGTTTGTGATGGCCTGGTGTTTTGGCCCTCACTTCGATGACGCGGTATCCACCATCCTTACTGCGGTTGGTTGGCTTGTACCCGATGGTGTACTGACTGTGAATGTCACGCGCCACGGTCCGAGTGATTTCGTCGACTTCGTCCAGCCGTTTTGGGAAGTAGGCGACTCCGCCCGTCACCTCAGCCAGACTTCGCAGGGCTCCGGTGTCTGACTGCTGGAGTTCGTCCCCGAGCAGCCCGATGGCATAGAGCGTCGGCCCATTCTCTTGCTGCAACCGGCGCACAGCCTCCTGTAGTGTCTCCCGGCTGGCATTGTCCCGGCCGTCAGTGATCACTAATAAGACTTTACGTTCAACGCGGTTATTGTTCTTCAAGTGGACCGTGGAAGCGACGATAGCGTCATAGAGTGCAGTACTGCCTTGCGTGGAGACTTTCTGCAGAGCTTGTTGGAGCAGATCGATATCCGACGTGAAGTCCTGATCCAGATAGGAATCCTGACTGAAGTTGACCACAAAGGATTGATCCCCCGGATTGCCGGCTCGAATCAGATTGAGCACCGCCTGATTCACTTTGTTGCGGTTTTCGCGCATTGAGCCGGAGTTGTCGATAACGATACCCATCGCCACCGGAACGTCTTCCCGGTGAAAAGAGGTGGTCGCCTGCGGCGCTCCGTTCTCGAAGGCTGTGAATGCTGGTCGCTCGAGATCTGTAACCAGACGCCGCTGTTCATCGACGACGGTTGCGTGCAAGATCACTTCCCGCACCTGCGTCTTGAACACGAAAACCTCGCTCTGATCATCTGGGGGCTTTTCGCTGTCCAATTGCTCCTGCGCGGTCGTACTGCTCTGAGGCGCAGGCTCGGCGTTCGATGCTGGAGAGGTTTGCGCGACGCCGGTCGCAATTGGCGGAAGTGGACTCGAAGAGGTGGTCTGACCCTTGACCTCAGCAGTTACCGCAGAAAGGATGAGGCACATGCCGACCACCATCACGCCTCGCCACTGCAGGAATACGGTAGAGGGCGCAGCAACCTGCTCTCCCTTGCTGCTATCGCTGTGCTCGTTATCATTCATCTTTGATCCCGTTGATTTCGATGTCGCGCAGGGTTACGGCAGCTGGTTCACATAGCAAGCACCATTGGTAATTTGGGTCGGCGGGTTCGGAGGAGTCATCCAAGCCGGATTACTGAAATCAAAGAACTCAGTCATGTCGATCTGGGCGGCGTCCCGCTTCGTTAGCGCCGACACATTAAAACGAGTTTCAATGAGCTTCAGAATCGCAGTCAAATCAGCCACCGAGTGCGAGACGTAGTTCTTCTTTGTGTACGGCGAGACAACGATCAGAGGCACCCGGTAACCGGTATAGACGAAGTCGCAAGTCGGCCCCGTCGGGGGATTGCAAATATCATTTGGAAGCAAATCCAATGGCTTAATGCCATCTGGACTGACGGCCGGCTGCGGCGCAACGTGATCGTAGAGGCCTCCGAACTCGTCGAAGGTGAGAATAAAGGCTGAGTCTTTCCATGAGCTGCTCGCCATCAGTCGATTGATGAGGGAGGAGACATAATTGGCTCCCAGTTGGATGTCATTCGGCGCTAAGTCCGAGTTTGTTGGATGCTCATCGAAGCCGGCGTCTTCGGCCGGCTCAATCAGAGCGACTTGCGGCAAGGTTCCGTTCTGCAGGTCGGTGAAGTACTGAGAGATTGGGGCGATGTTCTGAGGATACTGAGTCGGGATTGTCTGGCCCCATTGAAAATCCTGTATGGAGCTCAAGGAAAGCAGGCAGGCAGAATCGTAGGGGGGGCCGGTACAAGGACTCTTCTCAGGATCCACATAGATCTTCCAGCTGACTCCGGCGGTTTGGAGCTCCTGAAAGATTGTGGTTGCTGTTAAAAGTGCTGTGTCTGCGCTATCAGTGCCAATCGGATAGGCGTATCCTTGGGATGTGCCGGCGATAAGATACGCCCGGTTTGGTGGGGTGCGGGTCATTGCCGGGTGAAACCACCGGTCCGAGGTAGCGAACTTTGAAGCCATAAAGTAGTAGTAGTTAAGGTCACTGCCATCGTAGTACCCGATCGCACGGATGCCATCGGTGTCATTGAACGGCGGGTTGAGAGCTCTGGCGTCGTGCGCCGCAGTCCAGACGAATCCGTTCAAAGCAGCAGACATCTGACCAACCGGGTCGCTGTAGTCCCAATCCACATGACTTTCATTCCAGGACGGGCTCGGATTCTCAATGCATTGAGTGTTCAGGTGATACGAAGTAACCGGATTGTTGGGAGCAAAGACACAATCACTTGGCGGAGGGAAGTTGGGGTCGCAACCCGGAATGGCCAAGGCTGGTCCCTTGAGCGGCGCTGCGCCTGAACTCGGATTGAACTGGGGTAGTCCGTCAAACGATTGGTCCGGATAGCCATTCTGTGCCCAGTATCCTCGTAATGCGCCAAAGTAGTGATCGAAAGAGCGGTTCTCCTGCGCCAGGAAAATGATGTGGTTGAGAACGGCGATGTTTTGGGGGGCGCTAAACGTCGCGGTTACTTGCTGGCTCGTGTTCATCGTCAGCACGCAGGTGAGGCTGTTGCCACTACACCCGCCTGTCCATCCGACGAAAGATGAGTTCGCGCCCGCAGTCTCCGTGAGCGTTACCTTGGTCCCGCTAGCAAAGCTAGCGCTGCACGTTGGGGCGCAGCTAACTCCCGAAGGGTTGCTTGAGATCGTACCCGTGCCAGTTCCCGCTGGGTTTACGGTTAGCGCGGCTGTGTTTTGGATCGTGCTAAAGCTTGCAGTGACCTTCTGGCTCGCGCTGAGCGTCAGCGTACAGGTTGCGTTGCTGCCGCTGCAGCCTCCTGTCCATCCGGCGAAAGATGAGTTCGCGCTAGCCGTCTCCGTGAGCGTTACCTGGGCCCCGCTAGCGAAGCCAGCGCTGCATGTCGTTCCGCAATTAATGCCCGCGGGATTACTGCTGATCGTTCCTGCGCCAGCACCGGCGGATTGAACGCTAAGTTGAAAAGAAGGTGGCGGAGGGCCGCCGCCCGCCCCTCCCCCACAACCGCAAAGCACAAGGGAGATCAAACCCAGAAAGTAGACGACAATGCCGTTTTTCGGCCTGAACATTAGGCAGCCACTCTTCTCGTCCACAGGCGCGGCTTCGATGGTATTGCTGGAACCTGGGTTGCCTTGCTCAAAGGATTGTGTCGGTGTATTTCCGAGAATGCTTGAGGCGGCGTGTGTCCAGTGTGCCTGCTTGTCGCGAGTTGCCACGATCAACGCCGAATGCCGAGGTCCTTCGCTCCCAACCCCCATTGGACACGACGTTTGCTTGGCGACGGGGCGCGAGAGGATTCGGCGGCGGCACCCTCGAGGCAGCCAGTTACCGAAGCTGGTCGGAATGAAAGCCGCCTACAACCATCGTGTTGTTCTTGTCGACGGTAATCTTCATGGCCTGACCGAGATCGGAAATCTTTACGTTTGTGAGGTTGAGGTCTGCAGTGATGGCCTTGCCACCGGTGAGGAGCGCTATATCCCGCAGCATACTTTTGCGCTGATCCCCGATGCCAGGCGCCCTGACAGCTGCAACCTGCAGCGGGCCTCGGATCTTGTTCACGACGAGAGTCGCGAGCGCCTCGCCCTCAACATCCTCTGCAATTATGAGGAGGGGTTTGCCGCTCCCTGTGATCTGTTCCAGCAATGGAAGTAGGTCCTTCTTCGAGGTGATTTTGTTTTCATGGATGAGCACGTAGACGTCCTCTAAAGCAACTTCCATGCGCTCAGGGTCGGTGATGAAGTAAGGCGAGAGATATCCGCCGTCGAATTGCATGCCGCCAACGTGCGGTTGGTCGCGGATCGCTCCTGCTTCTTCCACACTGGCCAAAACACAATCGCTCTCGGTAGCAAGTTTTGCAGTCATTTCGTGTTGGACCTGATCAGCGGTGCTTCACGGTATCCCTTTCGCAATTGATGATCGCCTATGAATCCCCCACTCCGTTTCTCCTACTATGAGGGACCGGGATAAATCCAAGTTGGTCAATAATGCTCACAAAGAGCAATTTCCCGGAAAACTCCTTTATGAGCGTTGCCCCTGCGGCACAGTCTGCAAGTCGAAGCCTAGTGCACAATGTTGGGCTTCTTCATGCCAGACCAAATCCAAGTTGTCCTGTTTTCATGGAATGCGAGACTTCAAACAACCCGCAGGACGCGAGCCGTTCTTGAGAATCCGAAGAAAGTGAGCAATATTGAGCAGCAACGGCGCTGTGCGAACAGTACTCTGCAAGCTGTTGTGGTGGGACCTCTCCTGCGAAGGCGGGCCGTCCTTCCAGTGCAGGCATGGGTTAGCGTTTGCCAACTTGACTATGTTTGACCACGCCCCCCCTTTCAATGTCCCCGGAGTTGGTCTCGATCAGGCACCTCGTCACTCTGTCCCTCGTTCGAATCTCGGAAGTCCGCTCTGGCCAAAGGAGAAACATGAAGAGACTGATGCTGACTATGCTGTCGTTCGTCTTCTTGACAAGCTTGGTTTGTTTGGCTCAAGAGCCCGCCAACCAGGACAACGCAAAACAACCCACCGCACAAGAAAAACCACACAAGACTATGCCCATCAAGACCGTAACCGGGTGTTTGCAAAAAGGCAACGAAGCTGCCGTTTTTTCCCTCACAGCCGAAGACGGAAAGACCTGGGACCTGAGCAGCAAGACCGTTAAGCTTGACGAACACGTCGGCCATCAGGTAACGGTCACCGGTTCGGTTCATCACGAATCGAAAGCACAGGAAAAAGCAGAGGAAAAGAAGGAAGGCCAGATGGAGAAGGCAGCAGGCAAAGAAGAATATGGTGACCTGTGGGTGACCGATCTGAAGATGGTCAGTGAGACTTGTAGCAAATAACGACGGTCGGTTCTCCCTGGGGCCAGCATTCATGTGCTGGCCTCTTCGTTTTGGACGACGAGACAAAACGACGAAGTGAGCAATTCTGAACATACAGCTTCGGCTTCACGCGCCATAATGCGGAACAAATCTACGGAAACGGTCATGCCTTTTATGAGCCCCGAGGTTTGTTCCCACGCTACCTTCACTGCCCTTGCAAGCGTGGCTCCAGCCACTTGGTGTATTTCCGACGATCTCGACCAGGTATTGGGAAAGGAATTCTATGTCAATCTTGCGGATCTCAAAGGTCTCACCTGCCCTTTTGGTGGCAGCTTTTCTCATTAGTTGTGGCAGCCTTACCAAGCCACCAGTTTCGACGGTTGGCGGTGGCCCTGCGGTATTGATGGTAGTCCCACAAAGCAACGGAGTGGGCACCGACCGTGAGATTGCTGTGGTGTTCAGCGAACCGATGGATCCGGCAAGCATCAATAACAGCACATTCACCATTGCAGGAATGACTGGTACAGTCACTTACGACGCCACGAACAAGATTGGCGGCTTCAAACCTTCCCCTAACTTCGCACCCAATACGAAGTACAACGCGAGCATCAGCGTTGGGGCCAAGGACATGAGCGGAACTCCACTGGCCGCACCCTACAACTTCTCCTTTACTACCCGCGCAACCAGTGATACTTCTGCCCCGTTCGTTATTGCCGTCAATCTTCTCGCAGGAGCCACTTGCGTGCCGCAGAACCAGAAGATCTTGGCCACCTTTAACGAGCAGATGGACTCCCTCACCATCAATCCCAGCACGTTCTTAATTGTAGGTGTGACCTCCACTGTGACCTATGACGTGGTTACTCAAATTGCCACGCTTACGCCCTCGGCTAACCTGGCGGCGAACACCACTTACACGATTATGGTCACCGCCGGAGCCAAGGACATGGGCGGAGTGCCGGTTGCGCCAATTCAACAGACTTTTACAACCGGTCCGTGCCAGGGCGGTGGAACGCAGCCGGTAGCTCTTTGTCCTAACATTGGAAATTTCTCGGTGTTAGCCGGAACCACCGTCACCAACACCGGTTCTACCGTAGTGTCTGGGGATGTTGGAGTATGTCCGGGTACGGCCGTCACTGGATTTCCGCCGGGGCTGGCAGGCGGGACGATCCATCTTGCGGATGGTGTCGCTTCGCTGGCGCAGGCCACGTTGACTGCCGGTTATATCGATGCTGCCGGACGAGCGGGCGGCACTTCGGTCGCCGGAGATTTGGTCGGCCAGACCCTCACCTCTGGTGTCTACACATCGACGTCGTCGCTGGCAAATTCCGGCGACCTCACTCTCGATGCGCAAGGCAATCCGAGTGCAGTGTTCATTTTCCAGATTTCGTCCACGCTCACGACGGGCAGCGGAAGCCATGTTGTCCTGGCCAACGGTGCCAAGGCTTGCAACGTCTTCTGGCAGGTCGGCAGCTCAGCGACCCTCGGAACGAACTCTGTGTTTAAGGGAACCATCATGGCCCTCACATCAATCACCGTAACCACAGGCGTGAATCTGGAAGGCAGGGCGCTAGCACGGAATGGCGCAGTCACCTTGGACACCGATGTCATCACCGGATGCACTTGCCCGTGAGGTGGTGGCTAACGCCACGTGCATATGGGCGGGTTTCTGGATCTCGAGAGCCCGCCCAGCAGCAAGACGAAAAGCAACAAAGGAAACCAGCAGCCGAAGTGGCGGTCCACCAGCTCCGCTCAGCGCAAACCAAAACGCATCAGTACAAGCGACGAAAAGAGAAAGCCAAAATGGGGAGTGACGCCTGGCCTGTGTGGAACTGGTCTCAAGATGATCACGGAGACTTTCGGCAACTAAGAGATTCGATCAGCGCTCCCCCGGGCCAGCACTCAAATGCTGGCCTCGTTTTTTGGGGACAACAGGCTTGCACCCAAGAGAAAACTGGGAAGGGCTAGGGAGCAGAGCTTTATTTCAGGACTGAGTAGGTTTGAGCAGTTGCCTGATACGGCAGCGCTGTCGTTCTTGTTTCCAAGAACAGAGATGTGAAGCGGCTGCGGCGGCTGTTTGCCCGAGTGCGGCCGGATACTCACGATCATGAAGTTCCCGTCCGCTCGCCGCGCCATCTCTGCTTAGGTATTAGAGGTTCCCGCCATACCGTCTGATCGGGCTGTACGCCACGCATTGTACGAGGGCTTGAACTTAGAAGAGTTTGAATTCGACTTCGATACTAATTTGTACGCTTACTGGCTTCCCGTCTTTCAGCGCAGGATCAAAGCGCCACTGCTGCACAGCCTCCATCGCCTTTGCATCCAGCCCGAACCCTAGCCCGTGGACGACCCGAATGTCGCGCGGATGTCCGGCGGAGTCAACTATTAACCACAGCGTGCAGGTGCCCTGCCTTTTCGCCCTGCGGGCTTCCTCTGTGTAGTCGGGATCAGGAGTCGAAACGGGTTGGGGAGCCGATATTCCTCCGCCTACCTTAAACACTCCTCCCCCGATGCCACCACCGCTTCCGGCGCCCACTCCTGCGCCGCGTCCGACCCCTACACCGCCGCCAGAACCGGATCCGATACCGCCGCCAGAACCGGATCCGTTGGAGGGCGGAGCTGCCGGCAGCGAGGCAACCGACGGAATACCAAGATTTGGCATGTGATTCTCGGCGAGGTGTGCCTGTGGCGGCACGATGACTGTAGGCTCTGCTGTCAGCTTGGGCTTGACGTTGCGAAGCACAATCTGAGGCGGCGTGATCTGCACCATCGCGAATTTTGGCAGTCTTCCCTTGGGTGCCGGCAGCGGATCATGATCTCCCCCGCCGCCACCACCTCCGACCACTTTCTTAGAAGTTCGAAGTATGTATGAGTCGGAAGAAGGTGCGACCAGGGTTACGACCTCTCTCTGCCTGACCTGCTGCACGACCTTATGTCCAACGGCAGCTCCCACAAGGATGAGACCCAACAATACAACGTGAATGATCCCTGATCCTACTAAGCCGCTTGCCCGGTAGTTGTTGTATTGCCCCCAGACTTCTCCCACCGCGAAAGACCTTTGTGCTCGCAAGCGTGACCTCTTTTTACCGACACCGCCATCGCCGGTTTGCCAGAATGGCACCCATGCATTTCGAAGTGCTCTTTTAGTAGCCGCGCGGCGATTTTCCGGCTTAAGTCTGTCCTTAAAACTCGGTCACCGGCCGCGGGTCCGCTAAAGACATGGGCGCCCGTTGCGCTCGAATCGGTGCCAACGATAGTTCTTAGTTAAGGCTTCGACGGTTCCCGCGGGGGCTGACCGCCTCGGGAATCGCAACATAGTCCGAAGTTGCAAGTGGACGACTTCGCTTCTCTTCCAGGTCGGGGAAGCGCAGAATACCAGCAGTGTGCACGTGGATAATTTCGTTTCTCACCGCGTACAGCACCAACTCGGCGATCGAATGGATCTCAAGCTTGCGCATGATGTTGCTGCGATGCGTTTCCGCGGTCGCCAAAGTCACGTGCAGTATGGCGGCAACTTCCTTGGAAGCTTTGCCTTCACTCACGAGCTGCACAACCTCGCGCTCCCGTGGCGATAATTTGGGCACCCTGGCGGCGTTTGAATCCGCCCGATGGCGCTTGTACCCGTCGATAATCACATGCGACACTCGCGAACTGAAGATGCTCTTTCGCTGTTGAATAGCCTCAACTGCGGTCGTCAAATCCGTAGTCCCATCGGATTTAAAAACCCAGCCCCGAACGCCCGCTTCCAGGCAGTCTCGGATCACATGCTCGGAGTCCACCGCAGTGAGGATGAGTATTGCCTGGGCGGGATTGAGTTTCAGGATCTGCCGCGCCGTGTCCAGGCCATTCAATATAGGCAGACAAACATCCAGAATTAGAAGATCGGGTTTCAATTGCCGGTACTTTTCTAACACATCCCGGCCGTCAGTCGCTTCTCCACAGACCTCCCAACCTTCGTGAGATCCAAGCAGCGATGACAAACCGAATCGGAATATTGGATGATCGTCAGCCAGCAAAATGCGGAATGTGCCCATAGAACCTCCCCTAACTCAAGCTAATTTATCAAGTCAGTCCGACGCTGTCTGAGCAAAATTGCTCAAGGGACTCGTCTGTCGCCGAAAAGGCAAGCACGGGGAGGAGAAGGATTGTTTCCTTTGACTAGGGCGGATCCGGCCGTGTGAAAATCATGAACCGCTATGACTCGTGAGGTGCAAACAACATCGCGATTGCCGACGACCATCGCTGTAGTAAGGAGGCAAGCGCTGGTGACAAACAGGGAGGTTCGAGCCAACGCCTACCTTCTTGCCCCTCGCGTTGGGGCTGCCTTAAGGAATAAATGAGCAGTGCCTGCGCGTCTATCGTGCCGAGTGTGTATTTGTCCGAAAGTCTTTCACTACGTTTCGGCCACTGCGATTCTCAATCCTCATTCACATTGATGTAATGTTCAGAAAAAACACAATACGACCAGAGAATCAAACCCAAGCAGTGACAAGAAAGACCGACTTCCCTCGGCAAACGCTCGTCCATTCACATTGAAAATGATTTCCCCGCCGCCCATCAGTACAGCAACAACTGGAATCTGATACTGACCGAACAGGATAGACCGTTGCTTGACTCCACCTCTACTCTCAAGCATGAATCCGGCAAACCTCGCTTCGTTAGATCAGCCAACTATTAAACCGCGTCAAGGGAGGCTGTCGTGAACATAGACTCTGCGATTGCAGATCCGGTTCCTCTAGGCTCTGATCTGATCAAACGCGCACAAGAAGGGGATGCGGACGCGTTTGGCGCCCTGTTCCAGGCGAATAGGTCGCGCATCTACTGCGTGTGTTTGCGCATGACCAGCAATGCCGCGGAAGCGGAGGATCTCACGCAAGACACGTTCTTGCACGTATTCCGCAAGATCAACAAATTTCGCGGAGACTCAGCTTTTTCGACGTGGCTTCACCGAATTGCGGTCAACACGGTCCTGATGCACTTTCGCAAGAATTCGCTGAATCAGGTTTCACTGGACGAACCGCAGAGCAACATCGACGGCGACAAAAGACGGCGCGAATACGGAACCAGAGATAAGGAACTGGCAGGCTGCATCGACCGGCTTGCATTAGCCCGCGCCATGAAAGAGCTTCCTCCTGGGTACCGGACCGTGTTTTTGCTTCATGAAGTTGAGGGCTATGAGCACCAGGAAATCGCCGAGATGCTTAGTTGCTCCGTAGGCAATTCGAAATCGCAACTTTACAAAGCGAAACTGCGATTTCGGGAGCTCTTAGCCCTTTCGAGTAGGTCTCAATTAGGGATTCGAAGCAGGCCGTTGTCTCACGAACCAGCAAAACAAAAACTCAAGAACTGCGTTCTGCCAATTGTGCCAGATGTGCTAACACAGCTAGCCCCTTCCGTGACGCAGGTGGGACCCGAAGCTGCGTGACCCAGGGCAGCACAAACTAAGTAGCATGAGGCCGACGGCCAGTACGGCCATTTGATGTCGACCTGAGCCGAGTCCGAAGCGGTAGTGGAATCGAACTGTTGCGCAACTAACTCCTACTCTTTCAAGTATTGTGTCCGAGTGCCACGATCCCTCGCAACTGACAGTTGCCCTTCACCTCAATGTGTACTATCGAGGTCTGCCTTCGAGGCAGTTTCTCTCTGTGCACTGGCCAGGACTCGCGCCACATGACTGGTGCTCGCGCGGTCAGGGGACTGGAACCGCTCGTGGGTGGCGGTCGTGCCTGAAGACATTGTGAGCCGTGCGCCGCTGATTGCGTCAGTTCTCTCTGTGCTGGTACGGAAGGCGGTCCTGTGGGTCGTAGGAGGTTACTTCGTGCGCCGTGAGAAGGTGCTGGACTTCAGCGGGTGCAACTCCCACCCGGTTCTGAGCGTAAGAGACTGATGAACATCAACGACGGTGATCGGTCGATAGCTCTTCGTGAGCCTTCTTGGACGACTCGCTCATCTTCCAGAATTGAAATAGAATCTATTCCTTTGCTGAGAAACTGATGCCCGAGACTTCGACCTCTGCCGGACTCTTGCAGAATGAGCAAGCAAAGCCGAGCACTGACCACATCCAGACGATTTGCGCGATTAGCATTGTTGCTGCCATTTTTTCTAACGTCTTGCACGAGGGCGTCGGGCACGGGTTCACCGCTATGTTGAGCGGAGCAAAGTCCGGAATACTTACGACCGTAGCGTGGTCAAGTGCGTTCGACTCTCGTCTGGTCGAGGCTGGTGGAACAGTGGTTAATCTGGCTGCTGCTCTGGTGTTTTGGTTGTTCTTGCGTAGTGCCAAGAACATGGTGATGTCTCTGCGGTACTTCCTGCTCATCACTTTTGCATTCAACTTGTTTTCGGGAACCGGGTATTTTTTCTTTTCGGGTGTGACCAACTTTGGAGATTGGGCGGCAGTAATTTCAGGGCTGCATCCGCACTGGCTGTTGCGGGCGCTGCTCGTGGTTGGAGGAGCGGCGGCATACTACGCCGCTGTGCGCGTCGTGGGAATAGGGTTCGTGCGTTATGTGGGAGTGCCGCGAGATCAGCAGAGAAGAATGCGAAAGTTGACCATACTGCCCTACTTCTCAGCCATTGTTTTGCTGAGCCTAGCAGGGCTGCTGAATCCATTCGGAATTCAACTGCTGTGGCAATCCGCCCTGCCTGCAACCGCAGGTGGTCAGAGCGGCCTTCTGTGGTTGCAATATTACATTCCACGAGGAACGGTCCCGAACCGAAAGTCCGAGAATCTTGCGCGAAGCTACCTCTGGATAGGTATCGCGGCGATTTTGACATCCGTCTATGTCGTCGTGCTGGGACGCGGAATCACGCTGCAACGCTAAGCTTCGAGGCAATTCTGGGCTGTCGCGCTCAAGTCGTGTTCGTGTTCCGCACGTGAGCAAGGTCAAACTTGGAGGGCGCACACTTAGGAAATGGGGATATTCGAATCCCTGCCGAGATTTAGCTTCCTATTCTGGCAGTCGGATCACCGGATCCTCAGATCGGCAGCAAAGCCCATAACACTTCCAGAGCCGAAACCAAGGGCTGTGCGCGAGCATTTCGTCGTGCCTTCGATTGGCAGCAGAGATATCGCTTGCGCTGAGTGGCCTAATATCCGGCGCTTCGAACATTTCCTGTAGCTGCTCGATGTCGTCAATGATGCGTTCAACGTCCATTCCATCTCAATATCCGACATGAGCGTGGCATTCGTCAAACGGCATTTCTCAGTGACGTGTTGCGTGAGTAGCGAATCCGAGGTCGGGTCACGACAGGCGCAGACTCTTGAGCGAGGCACGAGCCGTTCCACGACTGATGTCTGGCGCAATGAGCAATTCGAGAACGGTGACATCCGAGAGTTGAACCTGGCCGAGTTCGCGGCGCCGCTGTCGAATGTAGTTCCCAAGTTGAAGGGGAGTTCGGGCAATCGTTTCCATGTTCGGGTTCTCTCGCGGTCTAGGCGCTTTCCCGCCTAAATGCACATTAGGCGCTTTTTCGCCTATTTTCAAGTTAGGCGGTTTTTCGCCTAGGCTACGTCGATTGCGCGAGCCGGCCACCCGATGGCACAGAGCCTGGCGAGTTTGATACAAACCTGACCCCTCCTGCGAACAATTCAGGAAGGCCTCGGAGACCCCGTGCTAGGTTCCCCGCGGCACGGGTGGCTGAGGGGGTCCTGGGGCCTTTCTTTGATTGCGAAGTGTTCCGAACGTTGAAACGTCCCGCAACAAAGTCTGACGACAGGTACCAACTCATTCCGCCGATAACGACGACAGATGAGCCAGACAAGAATCCGCCTGACTCGAGCTGAACTTTACGAAAAAGTCTGGGCGACTCCCATGCGGACTCTCGCAAAGGAATTTGGCTTATCCGACGTTGGTCTGGCAAAGATTTTCCGCAAACACAATATTCCCGTTCCGCCAGTCGGATTCTGGCGGAGAAAGAAACGGGGTACAAGGTCAACCGCCCTCTGTTGCGTCCGGTAAAGGACGGCTCCGAGCCCACGACTTGAACAGCCCCTGCGAATGGGCGAATTCCTTCATGTGGAACGGTTCGTTCAAGCCCGCATTTCGCAACAGGTGCCCCATGCAACGTCGAATACTTTCCATGTCCCCCTTGGCGCAACGAAGCCGGCCATTCCTACATAGTCCAATGCCGGTCATCGGAGTGTCCCGTCTCGTCCATGTAAGATGTCGGATTCAACATACGAAGATTCCACACCAGTGAAGTGGCCGAGTTGCTCTATCCTTTGCGTTGTTGCAAACCGGCGGGTATTCCAGACACCCATGGGAATTCTAACGTTTCATTGATCCATTCGACCTCTGACCTTCAACGTCCCGCCATCTTTTCCCGCAGGCGCTTCTCCGCGTCGGCGCTCCAGTAGCCGCATTCCAGGCGGATGAAGACTGACGTGTACGGAATCGTCATGTTCGTTTTCAGAACCAGGACGTGGAACGTCTTGCCGGCTTCGTCGAGCTTGGAAATGATTTCTTCGTGGGGGAGTGATTGCGCTTCGGTCTTTCCCAGAAGACTGGTCAGGGATTCGCGATAGGCGGTGACGCCTGCGGCGTCCGCTTCAGGCACAACCTTGAGTTCAGCATCGGTGAGGATGACGGGGCGCACATGCTTCGCCTTGCTGAGCTGGTCGAGGACTGCCTTCACCACGTCGAGTTGATTGGCGTTGGTTTCGATAGTCTCGACGCCCGCGCTCGTCTGCAAGGGATAGGCGGAATCGACGACGGCGATCCAGTTGCGGTGGCCGAGGAGGGGGAGTTCTTCGTTCAGACGCGTCCGCCAGTCCGGGGATTGCGCGGAGGCTAGGACGGGGGCGAAGCTCAGGATGGTTACGGTTAGAAGACCCTTCCATGTTGGTGTCATAGATCCTTCCGAATAGCGATTAATTTGGGCCGCCGGCAAGATGCCCGCGGCCCGAAAGGCCGGGCCGCCGGACAGCCGAAGGCGGCTGTCCCTACATTCTGTGCGGGACACTCTACTCCTTCACTCCCAGCTGCGAGAACAGGAACGAATACACGTCCGTAAATTCTTCGATCTGTTTCGTCACGGGCTTTCCGGCTCCATGTCCAGCCTTGCTCTCAATCCGCAAGAGGATAGGGCGCGTCTTGCTCGAACCGTTTTTTGCTTCCGCCTGCATCAACGCTGCCATTTTCTTTGCGTGCATGGGATCGACGCGCGTGTCGAAATCTCCGGTCATAAACAGGATCGCGGGATACTCCACGCCTGCTTTCACGTGCTGATATGGCGAGTACGCGTAGAGCCATTTGAACTGCCCGGCATTGTCCGCGGTGCCGTATTCGGGGATCCAGAGTTTGGCGATCTGGAAATTCTGGTAGCGCAGCATGTCGAGCAGCGGGACCTGGCACACGACGGCGCGGAACAGGTCGGGACGCTGGGTCATCATGGCGCCCATCAGCAGGCCACCGTTCGATCCGCCCTGGATGGCGAGATGATTCTTGTCGGTATATTTTTCGGAGATGAGGTGCTCGGCGGCGGCGATCATGTCGTCGAAAACATTCTGCTTCTTGTCGAGCATGCCGGCGCGGTGCCAGTCTTCGCCGAACTCGGCGCCGCCGCGCAGGTTGGCCACGGCGAAGATGCCGCCGTGCTCCATCCATAGATAGGCGGTGCGGCTGAAGCTGGGCGTCAGGCTGATGTTGAATCCGCCATAGGCGGTGAGCAGCGTGGGATTGCGGCCGTTCTTCTCGAGACCTTTCTTATGCACGACGAACATCGGGACGCGCGTGCCGTCTTTCGACTTGTACCACTGCTGCGCTACTTCGTAGGCGGAAGGATCGATCGAGGGAGCATCAACTTTGGTCCATTGGGCACTTATGAAGGCGGCATTCGCCTCAAGGCCAGGTGTTTTCACAGTTGTCGGCTTCAGGTCGAGGAGGTAAATACTCGGAGGCACGGTGAAGGAATGGAAACCGAAGAACGCCTCGTCGTGATTCCATTTCCCACCTGTTCCAAAAACTGTGCCGATGCTGGGAAGGGAAATATCACTAATCTTCTTGCCTTCGAGGTCGAACAGCTTCAGCTGCGAAGTTGCGTTCTGCTCATACTGCACGAAGAGCTTGCCTGCGTAGACAGAGACGTTCTGCAATACGGCATCACTCTGCGGAATGATTTCCTTCCACGCCTCACGATCGAAGTTGCCGGCATCGGTCACGAACAGGCGATATCGCGGAGCGTCTTCATTCGTGGTGATGTAAACCTTGCCGTCGAAAACTTCCGCTCCGTAATTGAAATCCTTGCCGGTAGTCAGACGCGACGGAGGATTCTTCCCGTGCGTATCCATCAGGAAGAGTTCCGACTTGGTCCATCCCTGCGAGACGTGGATCAGCAGCCAGCGGCCGTCGTTCGAGAGAAAGACGCTGGGCCAGTCTTCGGGATCGCGTCCTTCGCCGAAGATGAGATCGTCGGTCTCGGGATCGGTGCCGAGGTCGTGAAAGAAGACATGCCGGTTGTACATCTCCTGCCCGGCAGGAACGTCTCCTTTCTTCGGGTAGCGCGTGTAGTAAAAGCCGGAGTTGTCGTGCACCCAGGCAATGGAAGCGGCACGCGTTCGCTCGATGGTGTCGGGCAGAATGGTTCCGCTTTTTGTCTCGACAATGTACAGCGTCGACATTTCCGAACCGCTCTGCGACGTGCCATAGGCTACGTACTTGCCGTTATCCGAGGGCTGGAACCAGTCGAGAGCGACAGTTCCGTCAGCGGCAAGCTGGTTGGCGTCCACAAGAATGCGGTCGGGCCCGTTCATGCCATCGCGTACATAAAGGACCGGCTGGTTCTGCATCCCCTCCCGCTTCGTGTAAAAGTAGTGTTTGCCCGCGATGGCCGGGGCAGTGATGCTTCCGATCGAAAGCAACTCGGTCAGGCGCTTGTGAATGGCATCGCGCCCGGGCAGAGGATCGAGCAGCGCCCGCGTGTAGGCCATCTCGTCAGCCACCCACTTCTGCGTCTCCGGAGAATTGCCATCTTCCAGCCAGCGATAGTTGTCCACGACTTTTGTGCCGTGATAGATATCGACAATCGGCTTGGGCTGAGCCTTTGGAGGCGCGGCAGGAGCGGCCGCAGGCGTATCGGCGGACTGGGAATCTCCGGCATAGACTGCTGCCGCCGCGACCAGCAATGAATAATAATAAAGAGAGCAAAGAGCCACGAGGAAACGTCCTCCAGACATGTACACCTCAGAAAAAGCGTACCAGAAAGTGAGAACGCCAACCGGGAAGGGCGCTTCCGCGAGCCGCCCCAAAATGCTAGAATGATGAGGTCAGTCAGGCAGGCCGTCAGCGCCCGCCGCCACACTCCTCAGTAGCTCAATGGCAGAGCATCCGGCTGTTAACCGGAGGGTTGTAGGTTCGAGTCCTACCTGAGGAGCCATTCTTTTCTTGGACTTCGAGAAAATCCGCGAAATGAATTTGGGTCAGATAAGGGTCACGTAAGGTTACTGAATCGTGACGGGAGTCTGCGGACGTTGCGCGGCTTCGTCTTGAGCCCCACGCTTGACGAACTCTACGAGTCGCTGTTGAATTCGCCGCTTGGCCCCCATGGTCAAATCGCCATACACATTTGAGGTGGTCGCAATGTCCTCGTGACGGAGGAGTGTCTTCACGTCCTCCAGTTCGAGTCCCGCTTCCTTGCCCCAGGCGCTCACGGTGTGACGGAAACTGTGCCAGCCGATACTGGGCAGACCAGCAGCCATCGCGACGGGCTTGATGTGAGTCCTCAGCACTTGCTCCGGCCAGAATGGACGGAGGCCGGCCGTGTAAGGTGAGGCAAAGACCCAGTCGTCCGCGGCGCCATACTGTGTTGTCGAGTGCCACCGGCAAAGCAGTTCCAGCAACTCCGGTGGGAGCGGAAGGTTCGCGCGTGAGGCCTCGGTTTTGAGTGGCGTGATGCGCCCCTGAACGAAGCCGCGTTGAAAGGAGACGACGCCTTCGTTCAAGTTGAGATCCTGCCACTTTAAGCCAAATGCTTCGCTGACGCGCGTTCCCAACCAACCAGCTAATGCGACGGCCAGCTTTTCGCGCAAGCCGAGCCGAGTCAGAAGCGAGAAGAACTGAGTAGGCGTCAACTGCACGGGTTCCTTGATCCGTTTGGTAGAGCCGCGCGGCAACTCGACGCGCTTCTCTGCCATTGGGTTTTCGCTCAGATAGCCCCACTTGACGCCGAATTTGAACGTGAGTTTCATCACGTTGTAGATGGAACGGACCGTTTTCGGCGCGAGTCCCTTGGGGTTCATTTGCGAGCGCCACAGCGATTGCAACCAAACCTCGATGGCAGCACGCATGGTTGGATGGTCGAAGTCCCTTACCCGGTAGCTCTCCCATCGTGGACGGACCCAGTTGTTGAGCACCGAGTTGTAGGACTTGGCGCAGTGAAACGAGATCCGAGCTCCACTGTTCTGCACGCCACCCACAGGGATATCGATGCAAGGCCGAAGCACTTGCTCCGCGTAGCGCTCGATCAACGCGCCCATCGTTGGGTTTTGCGGGTTGAGAAGCTC